>Ga0181520_10000933_pt1 | contig 62128 bp, 39 predicted proteins | sample PEATcosm2014_Bin_29_FD_132451 | JGI IMG/M metagenome (GOLD analysis project Ga0181520, IMG submission 132451) | Peatland microbial communities from MTU Mesocosm Facility, Houghton, MI, USA - PEATcosm2014_Bin02_30_metaG | ecosystem: Environmental > Terrestrial > Soil > Wetlands > Peat | place...
CCCTCCCGTTCCGGGAGGGGAGAGGCAAACGGCGATTCCCGCGCAGCAGGGAACTGCTGCGGTTCTCCCCTCTCCGCTTGCGGAGAGGGGTTGGGGGTGAGGTCGCCGTTCGCCCGGCAGCGGGGATTTTCGAGGCAGAAATGGACGGCGATTGACCACAGAGACACAGGGGACACAGTGAACGACACCGTCCTTGAGCGTCTATCATGGGGTAGGCGGGCCGTTTTCCAGTCGTTCTCTGTGCCCTCTTTGGTCTCTGTGGTTCAATGCCGTTCGCCCGCCGGTTGCCAAAGCGGCGCAGTAATGTTAGGCACCTGAGGGGGCCTCCGGGAGGGGAACTCGCATCTTGTAGATGTGCGCCTCTTGCGCCTCACCCATATCGAAGCTGATGCTGGAGCTATCGGCAGGAACGGGCCAGCCGAGTTCGCGTCTCGTCTCGATGTAGAGCGAGATGTCCTCCTCGGCCATGCGGAGGGCCTCCGGGATCGTCTCGCCGAAGCTGCCTGCGCCGTCGAGGGCAGGACAGAAGGCGGAGTAGCGCCCGTCCTCCTCGCGAATGACCACTACCGCGTAGGTCTCGCCGACGTGCTCAGCGGATGGCTCTTGCCGGCGCCTGGCGGCAGAGCCGATGGCTCCTATGGCGCTTGTTCGCGCGCCCATGTCGCTCACCTCTGTCCGCATCATAGTAGATCGCCACAATGGCGGCAACCGAATGGTGCGCGGAGCTGTCCGGGGGAACACGCGGGAAGGACGCATACCATGGCCGAAGCTCAGACGACCAACGCGCCCGGTTGCCTGCAAGCCGGCGTCGCGCAAGTGGACATCTCGCCCCCGGCGGGGGTGCATCTGTCCGGGGACATCAGCGGGCACCGGCCGGCGAAGTTGCTGGGCGATCCGCTGTATGCCAGGGCCCTGGTTCTGGAATCCAACGGGCGCAGGATGTGCATCGTAGCGCTCGATGTGACGATTGTCACCGGGCGCTACACTGCTTTCATCCGGGAGGCCGCCGGACAGCGTTTTGGACTTGAGCCGGATGCGGTGATGGTCCACGCGACGCAGACGCATTCGGCCCCGTCGATTGGGACCATCATGCTCGACGAGGACTTCCCGCCGCTGCCGCCGGAGTTCGAGTGGGTCGGCGGCGGCGAGGCGCGGTATAGCCAGTGGGCTGCCGAGCGGGCGGTCGAGGCAATCGGCCTCGCGGTCGAGCGGCTGGAGCCGGCGCAGATCGGCGTGGGCAGCGGGATCGAGGGGCGCATGGCTTTCAACCGCCGCGCCGTGATGCGCGACGGCACGGTCGGTATGCCGGGGCCGAAGTGGCAAGAGCCGCTGGGGCCGACGTGGATTCGGTATATCGAGGGGCCTATCGACCCCGAACTGGGCGTCATCTGCCTGCGGCGCGATGATGCGCGCATGGCCTCGGTCATCGCCAGCTACACCTGCCACCCGGTGCACGTCTTCCCGAAACCGATCATCTCGGCAGACTGGCCGGGGGCGCTTTCGGCCGAGCTTGCGGCGATGCACGGCGGCGAGTGCGTGCCTGTGGTCATCAACGGCGCCTGCGGGAACATCAACCCCTGGCCGCCGTTCGACCCCGATTACGTCGAGGACCACCGGCGAATGGGCCGGGTATTGGCGGAGGGCGCGGCGAAGGTCATCGAGACGCTGCAGTTCACCGCTGAGGCCGAATTGGGCTGGTCGGTAACGCGGCTGCCGATCCCGATCCGCGCGGTGCCCCCGGAGGAGTTGGCCTGGGCGCAGGGGGTCCTGGCGGCGAGCCCGACGCCGCAATGGGTTGACGAGGCGCGAAGCGGCGTCGATCCGAATTGGATGGTTGCCGCGAGCATCCAAAGTGTGCACCTGATGCTCCAGCGCGGGCCGAACCTCGACTACGAGGTGCAGGTATTGCGCATCGGCGACGCGGCAATCGTGGGTCTGCCGGGGGAACCGTTCGCCGAACTGGGGCTGGCGATCAAGATGGCCTCACCGTTCGCGCACACGTACATCGCCCACTGCACGTCGCAGTATGTCGGTTATATTCCATTCGCCGATGCCCTGAAACGGGGCGGCCATGAGGCGAGTACGCGCTTCTGGGCGAAGCTGGCGCCGGAGGCTTTCGAGATGATCGTGGAAGGGGCGACGGAGGAGCTGAGGCGCGTCAACCCTCACGTCTGACTATCCTCCTGTCCGGCGTAGCCAGAACCAGGGGGAGGATTGACCACTAAGACACAAGAGCACGAAACGGCTTAAGCAGTTCGGTCGAAACTTGTATTGCCGTTTCGTGTCCTGGTGTCTTCGTGGTCTGAATCGCTCAGTTTTCCCGCAATCCTGTGCGTATTGAGGCAATTGCAAAAGTCTGTAGGAGCACTCTCCGCGCCGGGCTGTGCCCGGCAATGCGACCGGACCCCATAGTGTGCTAAAATAGCGTCTATAGAGACGAAAACGTGTCGCTATCGCGGCGTATTAACGGCAATCGCGGTCTGGAGACCGCTCCTACAGACGACGCAGCGACTCTTGCAATTACCTCTACTGAACACAAATCGACTTCTACGGAGCCACCATGACCTTCCGCCAACGCCTGCTCGCCGTGTTCGCCGGTCAGAAGCCCGATGCTATGCCGTGGTATGCAGACCTTAGTTACTGGTACAGCGCGCATAGGCAAATCGGCGACCTCCCGCCCCAATATGAGGGCGAGGAGGGATTCATCCAGATGCACACCGACCACAAGGTCGGCTACTACTTGTATGGGCCGGCGCCTTTCAGCATGGCTAGCGATGGGGTCGAAGTCAGCTCGTGCGCGGATGGCGACCGCACCTGGATCACCTGGAAGACGCCTGTGGGCGAGATGACGGGCGTGCAGCAGTACCTACCTACCACGTTCTCGACCGCCTGGGTCCAGTGGCCCTGCCGGACGCCGGAGGACGTGAGAGTCTTGCGGTACATCGCGGAGAGCCGACGGTTCGAGGCCGTGCCGGGCGTGTGGGAAAGCTACAACGAAAAGGTCGGCGAGCGCGGGTTGACGCCGGTCTTGCCGCCCCGGTCGCCGGTGTCGGCGATGCTGGCCGAATGGACCGGGGCGACGAACCTGGTGTACCTGTTGGCGGATGCGAAAGAGGAGATGGAGAAGACGCTGGCGGCTTTCGCAAAGTCCACGATGCCGGTCTTCCCGATCATCGCCCAGGCCGGGTGCCCGCTGGTGGAGTATGGCGACAACCTGACCGGAGAGATTGTGACGCGGCTGTTCGAGCGCTATCAGGCGGACTTTTACCGCGAGTCCATAGCGATCCTGCACGACGCGGGCAAGAAGGTCGGTGTGCACATTGACGGGACGATGCACGGGATCATGCCGGCGGTGGTTGAGACGGGGATGGACTTTATCGAGTCGGTGACCCCGAAGCCGGTGGGCGATGTGGAGATTGAAGACCTTAGAAGCCTGGCGGCGGAGGACACGATCTTCTGGGGCGGTATCCCAGGGGCAATGTTCGCGCCCCCGTTCACGCGCGATGACATCCGCCGGCAAGTCGAGCGGGTCATCGACGCGCACTGGGAGGCGGGCAAGTTCGTGCTGGGGAGCGCGGATCAGGTGCCGCCGAACGGGGACATGGAACTGGTGACGTATGTCGGGGAGTTGGTGGAGGAGCTGTGTTGAACGGCACCTCACCCCCCGGCCCCCTCTCCACTCGTGGAGAGGGGGAGAACGGCGACGGCGCGCACGGCACCTCACCCTGACCCGCCTGCGGCGGGTAGGCCCCTCTCCACTCCGTACCTGTTTAGCGACTGCCTCCTTCGACATGTGGCGGCGCGATTTATCGCGCCAAATGCAGGCCCAAACTGCTCTCCGCCCATTGCACCGCTGGTACGAGCAAGCATCCTCTTGAAAGCGAAGATGTTGGTAGTTACGTGACGTAATCCGCGCGATAAATCGCGCTGCCACATGGTCTGAGAGAGGTGTCGCTAAACACATACTCCTCTCCGTGGAGGGGAGAACGTCAAAGGCGTCGAGAGGTGGCTCAGTGGGCTGCGGTCAGGCGCAGGGCCAGGTCCTCGGCGAAGGGCGGGGTGGTCAGCGCCAGTTCGCCCCCGTTGTGGGAGATCGTGCTTTTCGCGCTGATCCTGCCGGTCTGGGGATGCCACCACTCGGGATCGTACTCTCCGGCGGGCACGTCGAGCTTCAACGTCACGGCTGTCTCGTCGGTCGGTTCGTTGCGACACAGGTAGATGGCGTACTGCTTGCCGGTTTCGGCGAGTATCTCGACGTGTATCCCCTCCGGCAGGGTCCCATTGATGATATCGCGGTGTGGAGCCATGCGCACGAAGGCGAAGCTGGCCATGAAATCGGCCAGCGTGCGCAGTTGCCGGCGGAAGGCCGCGCCGCCGCCGCCCGGCTGGGAAGGCGGGTAGGCGAAGGTGCCGTCCTCATGGTCGGCTGTGAACGAGTAATCCAGGTTGTTGTACAGCCCCCCGCCCGCCATGACGAATGCCCAGCCCTCGCGCCGGTAGACGAAGTCGCTGGTCCCCACAAAGCCGGTCTCGTTGTCACCGATCACCCTGCCCAGGCTGTAGTTCATCCCCACCGTCTCAGGCGGCCAGGCATAGTGGAAATTGAAGATGGAGATGGCCGGGGGTGGGTCGCGCACCTCGGCCTTCTGGTTGGCGATGTTCAGGGAGATCAAGTGACGCCGGCGCGAGGGCTTCTCCGCATCCACAATCACCTCAGTAATATGGCGCTGCCAGTCCATTGGCACATTGCAGATATATGGCTCGTTCATCACCTCATAATACAGGTTGTCGAAGTCGCTCAATTCGGCAACGATCTTGCGGGTGAGGGCCTCCTGGAAGGGTAGCAGGCCGCCGTTGCGGTCGAGGGTGTAGCTGTCGTTGGCGACCGTCGGGCCGAGGGCGTTTATGTTGTTGGCGGGGTTCAGCGGGCTGAGTTTCCACATGCTGTCTTCATAGAAAGGACAGAACAGGTTCATCTCGACCACGACCCCACACTTACTCGCGGCGGCCATGAAGTCTCGCAGGCGGTGGAACCAGGCGTCATCAAAGCGCGTCAGGTCGAACTTATTGCCTCCGTTGGCGTAACCGGGCTGGTCGCTGCGGGCCCACGGGCAAAGCAGCTTGCCGGGAGCGGGGGCGAGGGTGTTGCCGGCGATGTTGAAGTTGCCGGGGGCCTCGCAGTAGACGCCAGTGAAGGTGCGGGTGAGGTTCATCTTGTCGCGGGCGAGGGTCTCGAGATACTTGTGGTAATCGAAATCCAGGTTCAGCACCGAACCGTAGTGTTCGCCCGAGGTGATGAGGACGGTCGGCTTCCCGCGGAAGAGAAAGTAGTGCGGATTGTCGGGGTGAAGCCGCAGTGGCTCGGCCTCGGATTCCGTCGCCAGCGCGAATACGACAAGCATCCCCAGTATCATACAAGCGAAACAAGCCATCGCTATCGTCTCCTGTCGGATCATTCCTCGCGTAGCCCGCAGCCTTCTTGGACCGAGGCATCCTCGGTGTGCGGGTAGAGCTTGCAGTACCAGGGCTTGATGGGTTCGATGCCGCAGCGATACAGGCCGGTGCGGCCGACCTTGAGGTGCTTGCAGTGGACCTTGCCGTCGATCTTCGGGCCGGCGAGGAGGGCGTGTGAGGCCATGCTGCCGCCGAGGAGTTCGTCGGGGGCGGCTTTGCAGCACTCTCCGCAGCGTTTGCATTTGAGCTTGGGCATGAGATCATTCGTGCCAGCGGAACCTGGCAGGCTCCGAGGTGTCTGAGTCTGGCGTATCGAACCTATATTAAGCGGGGTGCGTCATGGCTAGACTATCGGGCTTCAGCGCCGTTCTATTCAGCATCGTGATCGCGAGCACCTGCACCGCGGAGGAACCGCACGCCACGGCTCTCATTCCGGTGCTGCACCAGCCGGTGGGGGTTATCGCCCGCATGTTCGGCAAGGGGGCGAAGCCCGTCGAGGGGATACAGAGCACTGAGCCTGTCGGTGTGGCACCGGGAGACCTGGCACTGATTCGCGCGGATGTGATGCAACGCTGCGTCGATGAAGTCACACAAGCGGCGGCGCGCCAGAGGACCGGCGCGGGCCCCCGCTGGGCCGTGTCCGCTGCGTCATGCGTGTTGCCGCCGAGAGAGGCACCCGCCGGGAACATAGAACTCCCCGATGGCGTGGCCGCTGATATTGTGTATTACACCGCGCAGAATGCCATGCTGGTTCGGGGGACACAGGAGGGCATAGCCGAACTGCGCGAGATACTGTCGCTTGTCGACGTGCCGTCTCGCATGGTCAGGCTTCGGTGTCAGTTGCTCGATGCCGGCCCGGCGGCCACCGGGACCTGGGGCGCAGTTCAGTGGGATACGGCGAACGGCAGTGTGTTCCCTTCCGAGCGGTTCCCTGCTGGCAGACTGATGCGGTTCGCGCGGCTGCGGTCCGGTAGCCCGGTACCGACCGCGCTTGAACGGACGACGCCGGCTGATACCGTGCTGATCGCCTCGCATACCGAGGTCACGTCCGATGGCCATGAGCTGGCCTTGGAGATCGGTCAAGCTTCCACCATCGCCGGAGCCGGCGGGGCTCCGCAGGTCGCGTATGTCGGGACGGAATGGTGCATGGTGACGCGAACGAACGCCGACGATTCGGTTACCGTGGACGTTGAAATCCGGTCCGGCGTGCATCTGAATGCCGGAGTGAGCGGGGCCGCGGAGCCGCTCTTCGCGCAGACCGAGGTCACTATCCACAACGGCGGGACCATCGCCATCGCGATTGGTGAGAGCAGCGCCCAGCAGAGCACGCCCGGCGTAGCCAAGTGGCTCGAGCAAAGGGCGAATCCTGTGTTCCTGATTACGCCGACGGTACTGAAGGAGGCGACGGTGAGCGAGAAGCCTTAGCTCTCCGCGCCATGAGGAGGCAGCACTTGTGACAAAGCGCGTATGCGTGTGGTGCGCGGCAGTCTTCTTGGCCTCGGCGGCGCACGCCGACCGGATTACCCAGGTCATTCCGCTCAAGGCGATCGACAGCCGCCAGCTTGTGGCGATGTTCTCGGCCAGCAGCCAGGCACTGCGCGATGACCCGTCGGCATACCGACAGGCATTCGCCAATCGCTGCGCCCAGAAAGCGCTCACAGCCGCTCAGCGGCGGCGGCGGAATGTTCAGCCACAGTGGTATGTCAACAACGAACTCGCGCTTGTGCCGGAGTATGGCGCGGTCCTGGGCGGGCCGAGTCCGGTGCTTCTGGCTCAGGCGCCGCAGACGGGGCCTGGTGGCCAAGGGCCGGACGGCGGGGGCGCTGCAGGCGGCGCACAACGCCGAAGCGGCGGCGCGATGCTGCAGCTTCCTGAGGGCATGGACCCGCCGGTGGCCATCATGCAGCAGAATGCGATACTGGTAAAGGGCGAGCAGGCGGCCATCGACCAGTTCCAGGAAATCGTGACCATGCTCGACAAACCGCAGAAAATGGTGAATGTTGAGTGTCGATTAGTGGACTCGCCATCGAGTGAAGTAGACCAGTGGGGTGTCAATTTCGCGACGACGAATGGTGGGGCGAACGTCGCGGCACAAGGCGCGGCGGCAGGTGGCGTGCAGCTTCGCGCGGGGCTTGGGAATACGAACCTTCTACTCGGCAGGAACCGCACCACAAGCCAGGGCCTTTTGGTGACCGCCCCCAGCGTCACGACGACGAATATGGTGGCCGCGGACATCGAGGTGGGGCAGACGCTGCCGTACTTCGACACCAATATCACCTACGACAACTTCGGACACCCGCACACGATCTACACCACGGACGCGATCTTCATCGGTGTGGAGCTTTGGGTGCTGCCGCGGATCAACGCCGACTCGGTTACAATGGATATCCAGCCGGTCTTCAGCGAGGCGGCGGGGACGGTTACCGGGCCGAACGGGGTTAGCGTCCCCATTGTCGAGACCATCGGCACGCGCGTACTGGTGACCGTGCCGGACGGAGAGTCTTTAGTCATCGGTGGCGCGAGCCGGGACAGCGACACGCTCACCGCGAACGGCGGCGGCCTGTCGGGGAACAGCCGCACGCGCGAGCGCTCCAATCCAACGATGATCGTGACGCCGAGAGTGCTGCCGCCGGCCACGCCGCAGGCCGAGGAAGTGTGGCACTGAGAGGCAGGTTTTAGGGACGGCAGGGACGGCGGGGACGGCAGGGACGGTGGGGACGGCCCTACCCCGTCCCCGCTTCGCGGGGCCACCCCTCCCGTACCGGGAGGGGAGAGGCAAACGACGATTTCCGCAGCAAGTTTCGGCGACGGCAGGGACGGCAAACGACCGGTTATCCACAGTCGTCATGCCGCTTTGCGGCACCTTGGGACAATGAAAACGGCCATTCAGCCGTTCCCCTCCCGGCACGGGAGGGGTGCCCCGCGAAGCGGGGCGGGGTAGGGCCTTTCAAGGACAGAGAAAGGGAACTCATGGCGTATTCGCGGGTGATCGTTCGGCTCTCGCTCATTGTGAGCGTCATCATTATTGCTGTGTACTCGACTGCGTTTGCTGAGCCTAGTGTGGTGAGCGTCGATGCCGCCAAAGTGATCGCTATTGTGCCTAACGGCCTATATGGAGTCGGGTATAACGGATGGGGGGATATCACCGACCCTGAAGCGGTGCGGGAACTCAACGATGTGGGAGTGCGGTTCTGCCGGATCGACTTGGACCTTAGAGAGATGTGCGGCGAGCGGTTCGGTGATTTCCGGTGGGAATACACCACGCCCAGAGACGGCGGACTGGGGTTCGCGTCGCGGGTCAAGCGGATCATCGCTAATGGCTGGACGCCGATTGTGGCGCTGTCCACGAGTTTCTCGCTGCCGAAGTGGTTCCAGGGCGACCCTACCGACGCTAAAGGCAACCCGTGGACCAAGCTGAATTTGGATGGAAAAGCCGCGGCTGAGGGGGCGAGCGACCAGTATGCGGAGCTTGAACGGGTGACTGCGGCCATCGCTGCGGGGCTGGCCGAACGGGGGCTGAAGGGGCTTTATTGGGAAACAATCTACGAAATAGGCCACACGATGCCTATGGCGGACATTCACCATTCCGCCGCAAAGGGCATCCACGAAGCCGACCCTACCGCCAAGTTGATGGGCCCGGCAACCTGGCCCGGATGGACGGTCGAAGAGCGGTTCGTGAAGGCGTATCTGGCCAAGTATGGGCCTGACCTGCTGGACTTCGTGACGGTGCATTGGTATGCCGACAACGAGCACGGACTGTGGGCGATGCCGGGGTGGAAGGAGCGCAAAGGGCCGACCACGATGGCAGACGGGGCGTTCCTGCAGTGCCTGATGGAGACGACGCCGAAGTTTGGCGACTGGTGCCTGAGCCTGCGCAAGGCGCTCGATGACCCGCAGCTCAATCCGCGGGGCAAGCGCATCGGCGTGGTCTACACCGAGTTCGATGCCCTGGCGGAATCCCCGTTCCAGCGTAACCCCGAGAACCCCGATTGGCCGAAATACTGGGCCGACGCGGATTGCTATCTGAACACCAATGCGTTCGGGGGAGTGTGGTGCGCGTCGGTGCTGTGCCACCTTGCCGCGTGCGGGGCGCTGGACATCGCCTGCAAGTTCAACACACGGCAGTTCTATGGGCTAATCGACAACAAGGCGGACAAGGGGTACTACCGGCAGCCGGTATGGTTCGCATGGAAGCTGCTGCGGGATGTCGCCGGCCTGCGGCCGGGGGCGAGGATGCTTGCGGTGAGTGTGGCCGGGCCGCTGGATAACGCGAAGGCGCATGTCGACGGGAAAGACACGCCGTGGGTGGAGGCGTATGCGGTCAAGGGCGAGCGCGGGCCGAGGCTCATCCTCATCAATCGGTCGCTGGAGGCGCAGACCGTCAGTGTGAGGCTGGCGGGCAAAATGCAGCGGTATGTCTTCGACCAGGATCACGTGGCGCGGTTCATCGGGCGCAAGCCGGGGACGAAGGACGAGGGGCGGTTCGAGGGGTATCCGGGGGACGAACCGAATCTGCGGTGCCTGAAGGCGGTGGGCGAGGTGGCGGGATCGCAGATACAGCTTCCGGCGGTGAGTATGACGGTGCTGACGGCGGAGGGCTGACCTCACCGCAGGCCCCTTTGCGAACGGCAACGGCCACGGCTTCCTACCCCTGCCGGGCTTCGCCCGGCTGTCCCCTCCCTCGTAGGGAGGGGAACGGAAACGGCCACGGCGAACGACAACGGCTTCCTACCCCGCCCCGCCGATCCGCCTGCGGCGGATACCGCGGGGCACCCCTCCCTCGTAGGGAGGGGCTTACGGCTACGGCACGGCTAACGGCTCGCGGGCGAGACGCCCGCGCCACGTGAACGGCGAGGTCAGTTCGCCTTCGTCGGCTGGGCCGGGGCATCGAGCACCAGCGTGCCGGTGCGGTCGTCGTAATGGCGGAGGGCCTGGGAGAAGTCGCGTCTGCCGCCGAAGACGTTGCCCGAGGCATAGCTGGGCAGCTTCGACTCGTTGCGGATCGCCGTGCCGTCGTGGTTGAACTGGTTGTCGCGGATCATCACATAGCCGGACTGGGGCGAGATGCGGACCGCGACACGGCGGGGATTGGCGGGCTCGGTGAAGAGGTTGTCGTCGATGATCGTATCCGAGGCGTAGGCGGCGTCGATGTCGATAGGGTCGAAATCGCGCCCCTTGCCTCCGCCGAAAAAGACGGCTCCGGCGGTGTCGTGGCAGTAGAAGAGGCAGTGGTGGATGGTGGCCTGCCGCACGCCCGAGAGATAGACACCGCAGTCGCGATAGTTGATGTGACAGTCGCTGATATGAAAAGCCGGTTTCTCCCACACAGTCGTGTCTTTCGTCATGGATACGACAATCCCCCGCTCGTTGCCCACGAAGTAAGACTGAGACACGATGCCGTCTTCCGGTCCCTTCCACTTCGCTCGATAGGTGAGGCCTGTTTTGCCGCCCCAGACGTAGCACTCGGTGATGAGCGGGCTGTAGCAATCCTCCAACAGGATCGCGTCTTGCATCCACTCGCCCTCGGCGGGGCGGTCGGGGCCGTAGCTGTCTGTGATCTTGACATTGCGCAACCTTGGATACCAGGCGTTGCGCACGATGACTCCGGCCCGGAAGCTGCCGGTGTCGAAGCGCTCGCCGCGAATGAGCAGGTTTTCGGCGTTGAACTGGCGGGAGTGCTGATCGCCGGGATTCGCGGTGTCGAACTCGAGCGCCGTGCCGGCGTCCGGACGCAAAGCGACCAGCGAGAAATCGCTGAAGGTAACCGTCATGCGGCTGATCTCCGTGCCGATGAACTGCAGACCGCCCTCCGGGTTGTCGATGAGCAGCTCCGTGACATCCTCGCCCGAACCCCTGATGCGCAGGCCGTAGTTGGACGCATTGCCGGAAGCGCGCCAGACGACGCGGTGGCTGAGGCGATAGCGCCCCGGCGGGATGACGACCTCGATCTGGCGGGAGGCCGCGCAGGCCTTGGCGAGGCGGTCGAAGGCCGGGCTGCTGTCGCGCGCGCCGGTCGGGTCGGCTCCGTAGTCCAGCGGGCTTTGGGAGACAGCCGAGGCGGGAAGGCAGGCGGTGAGTGCTAAAAGGGCGAAAGTTGAGGGGCGCATGGAAGGGATGGTTCGCTGTCGGAGGGACGGCTTCCTACCCCGCCCCGCTTCGCGGGGCACCCCTCCCTCGTAGGGAGGGGGACGGCGAACGGCGAACGGCTACGGCTTCCTACCCCGCCCTGCTTCGCGGGGCACCCCTCCCTCGTAGGGAGGGGAACGGCGAACGGCCGACGGCTACGGCAGACAGCTACGGCTAACGACCACGGCGTCGTCCTTGGTGGTGCATCAATCGGAGGTAGAACGGATATGGCTTTCGTGCTTGTTGATGGCGGAGAGGCCCGTTGCGACATTGTGGTGGAAGGCGAGGCTTCGCGGGTTGTGCAGTTTTCTGTGAACGAATTGAGGCGATATGTGAAGCTCATGACGGGCGCGGAGCTGGGCTTCGAAGGAGGCGAGGAGCGGCGGATTCGGATCGTCGCGCCGCCTGGGGAGGCGCTCGGGCAGCCGCAGCATGAGGACGATACGTTTCGCGTCGAGGTTACGGGGTCGGAGGTTGTCATCTCGGGGGAGAGTGACCGGGCTGTCCTGTATGCGGCTTACTACCTGCTCGAGCAATTTGGGGTTGAGTTCTGGGATTTCGGGCCGGAAGGGGAAAATGTGCCGCGGAAGGCGGCTCTGGCGCTGGCGGAGGGCTTGTATGAGACCTCGCCGGCGTTCGCTGTCAGAAGCATTGCGACCGACACAGGAACACTTGCGTACCCGCTGGAGAAAGACTGGCCGATTCGGTTCTACTTCGTCGACTTCTGGGATCAGAAATGGGCCGAGCGCGTGCCGGAGCAGTGCGTCGAGCTGACCAACCGGGAGTTCCTGCGACTGGTCGACTGGATGGGCAAGCATCGACTGAACAGTCTGTTTCCCTCGCACTATGTCGCGTGGGAGATGCTCGCGGGGCCTTTGCGCGAGGCGCTGGCGGACCGAGGGATCATGCTGGAGATGCCCGGGCACGCCCTGCCGGCGCTGCTTCCGCGCGAGCTTTTCGCGACCGAGCCGGAGCTTTTCTGCATGAAAGACGGGCAGCGCCACGACGGCGGGAACTTCTGCACCAGCAATTCCCGGACGCTCGAGATCGTGCGGGAGAATGCGCTCAGGATGGTCGCGGCGCACCCCGAGGCGCGGATCATCCACTGCTGGGCGGACGATGTGGGCGGAGGGAGCTGGTGCTCGTGCCCGCTGTGCCGCGACATGCCGGCTTACGAGCAATCGATGCGGGCCGCGAACACCGTTGCCGATGCGGTGCGAGACAGATACCCGCACCTGTTGGTGGACTTTCTCGCGTATCACGACACCTCGGTGCCGGCGGGCAATGCCAAGCCTGCGCCGAACCTGTCGCTGATGTACGCGCCGAGGCAGCGGTGCTACGCTCATCCGATGGGCGACCCGGACTGCCCGCGCAACGTCGAATACGCCGCTGACTTCGCGGCCGCCATCGCGCCTTTCGGAGATCGCGCGGAGATCTTCGAGTATCATTGTGACAACATCCTCTTCCGCAACGTCGCGGTGCCGCTGATGCAGACCATCGCGGGCGACCAGCGCTTCTACCACGCCGGCGGGACCACGATGACCCAGACGCTGGGATTCTTGCAGGGGAGCTTCTGGCTGTATCCGCTGAACTACCTCGTCTTCGCGCAGACGGCCTGGGACCTCGACACCGATCCGCACGAGTTTCTGGCGGGGTACTGCAAGGCGCGGTTCGGGGATGCGGATGTGGCGAAGCTCTTCGTCGAGTGGGAGGATATCCTGCGGAGGAGACTGGACATGTCGGAGTTCTCATACCAGGAATTCCCCTTCGCTGACTGGGCGGTCACGCCGATGCCGGATCGGTCGGCTCTGTGGGGTGCGGACAATCTGCACCTGATTGTGAGCATCCAAGACTCTCAGCGGTCCCGGGAGTGGAACGTGTTGCCCGAGCGGCTCGACGCCCAGTCCGTGCTGTTCCGAGGGGCGAAAACCATAGCCGAACTGGAGGAGCTATTGGTGGAGTTCCGCGCCCTGGGGCCGGCGGCCCGAAATGAGGTGCTGGCCCTGGAACTGAGCCTGCTGCGGTTGAGGGAGTTCGAGGAGACGATGTGGTCGCAACTGGCCGCGCTGGTGGACAACAAGCGGGCTGAAGCCAGCCGTAACGAAGCGGCGCAGGCGGCGCGCGAAGCAGCGGCGAGGTATCTGCTCGAACAAGCGCCGGAGGAGTTGCGCGGCGGCTGGATGGACTGGTGGGCGAAGGATGTGCTGGGGATTGCATGGCCGTAGGGGCCTGCCGGGCACGGCCATCCGGCGCTGGAAGGCGTTCTAACGAGGGGGGCGGAGAAAAAAGGTTGGCGACAGGGTTGACAGGGGGGTTCGGGGTCTGTATACTCCGCTCTCGCCCCGACCAAAAGCCCGACAGTTCCACGGTCCGGGGCGGCGCGACGAGAGACGGCGTTGGAAAAAAGAAGTTGACATCCGGCGCGGACTTCGATATACTCAACTCTCGCCGAACCCAAGTGATCCTTGATAACTGAATAGCGTGGAACGAGCCAATTAACCGCTTTGACATGCCCTTCACTCGGGGTCTTTGGCCCCGATCTGGAGTAGATATTCAACGGAGAGTTTGATCCTGGCTCAGGACGAACGCTGGCGGCGTGCCTTATGAATGCGAGTCGAACGGCAACAGGCTGAAGTTTTCGGACGGATGCCTGCTAGAGTGGCAAACGGGTGAGTAACACGTGGGTAACGTGCCCTGCAGACGGGAATAACAGAGGGAAACTTCTGCTAATACCCGATGGTCCAGCTTGCCACAAGGTGAGTTGGTAAAGGAGCAATCCGCTGCAGGATCGGCCCGCGGCCCATTAGCTAGTTGGTGAGGTAACGGCTCACCAAGGCGACGATGGGTAGCCGGTCTGAGAGGATGACCGGCCACACTGGGACTGAGACATGGTCCAGACTCCTACGGGAGTTAGCATCAGGGAATCTTGCGCAATGGGCGAAAGCCTGACGCAGCGACGCCGCGTGGGTGATGAAGGTCTGCGGATCGTAAAGCCCTGTCAGGAGGGACGAAGTTCTGACGGTACCTCCAAAGGAAGCCCCGGCTAACTACGTGCCAGCAGCCGCGGTAAGACGTAGGGGGCCAGCGTTGTCCGGAATTACTGGGCGTAAAGAGCGCGTAGGCGGTTCAGTAAGCGGAAGGTGAAATTTCGGGGCTCAACTCCGAAGCTGCTTTCCGAACTGCTGGACTAGAGTATGGGAGAGGGCAGTGGAATTCCTGGTGTAGCGGTGGAATGCGTAAATATCAGGAGGAACTCCCGTGGCGAAGGCTGCTGCCTGGAACATTACTGACGCTGAGGCGCGAAAGCTAGGGGAGCGAACGGGATTAGATACCCCGGTAGTCCTAGCTGTAAACGATGGACACTAGGTGTTGGAGGCATCGACCCCTCCAGTGCTGTTTTGCTAACGCGTTAAGTGTCCCGCCTGGGGAGTACGGCCGCAAGGTTGAAACTCAAAGGAATTGACGGGGGCCCGCACAAGCGGTGGAGCGTGTGGGTTAATTGGATGATACGCCAAGAACCTTACCAGGGCTTGACATGGCCTTGAAAACCATGGAAACATGGTCCCCCAGCAATGGGCAGGGTCACAGACGGTGCATGGTTGTCGTCAGCTCGTGTCGTGAGATGTTGGGTTAAGTCCCGCAACGAGCGCAACCCTCGCCAGATGTTGCCATCGGGTAATGCCGGGAACTCTTCTGGGACCGCCTGAGTAATCAGGAGGAAGGAGAGGATGACGTCAAATCCGCATGCCTCTTACGCCCTGGGCTGCACACGCGCTACAATGGTAGGGACAAAGGGTTGCCAAGCCGCGAGGTGGAGCTAATCCCCAAAACCCTATCCCAGTTCGGATCGCATGTCTGCAACTCGACTGCGTGAAGTTGGAATCGCTAGTAACCGTAGATCAGCTACGCTGCGGTGAATACGTTCCCGGGCCTTGTACACACCGCCCGTCAAGTCACGAAAGATGGCAGCGCCCGAAGTCCGCTACGGCGGCCGAAGGTGAGGCCATTGATTGGGACTAAGTCGTAACAAGGTAGCCGTATCGGAAGGTGCGGCTGGATCACCTCCTTTCTAAGGAGAAAGCCTCTTGCCATTTAGTGCGGACGCCTAGCGTACTGCACACTCCGGTGGCGAGTTGGTTTAGGTCGATCGGTTAGGCTCTTTGCGGCCTCCGGCAGCGATGCCGTGCTGCACCACGCTATTCAGTTATGAGGGATCACTAACAGTGGTCCGGCAAGCGAGGCGGCAATCTGATTAACAGGACCGTGGAGTACAACGCCAACCTGTGAAGTCAAGATGCGACCTGGTTTGTACCCGCGAGGGGGCCATGTCCCCCTCGTTTGTGTTTCTCGGATGTAGCGAACCTTGAGACAGTCAGCCGTGATGTCGACCCGTTGGGTCGACTCGAAGCCGGGCCGAAGCAGGGCCGGAGTAGACCGAAGCCTGGCCGACGAGACCGGGAGGGCTCGTAGCTCAGTTGGTTAGAGCGCGCCCCTGATAAGGGCGAGGTCGGTAGTTCGAATCTACCCGGGCCCACCATGACATCGTCAGGAACGGGGACGTAGCTCAGTTGGGAGAGCACCTCCCTTGCACGGAGGGGGTCACCGGTTCGAGCCCGGTCGTCTCCACCATGACTTTGGCGTGAGGTTGGTGGCTGGTTCTCCGCTTAGCGCGGAGCGTCAGCCTCGAGCCCCACAGGCTCGATGTGGCCCCAGTGGGGGCTATGGACGAAGAGCACCTTGACAACTGCATAGCGAAGGATGAGTAGGTAAGCAACGGACTACAGTTGATACCGAAAGTTCTCTTTGCGCGATCAAGCTACAAAGAGCGCACGGTGGATGCCTTGGCAATGAGAGCCGATGAAGGGCGTCGTTAGCAACGAAACTGCTCCGGCGAGCTGCCAGCAAGCTTTGACCCGGAGATTCCCGAATGGGGCAACCCAATGGCCTTTATGGGCCATTACCCATGCCTGAACAAAATAGGGCATGTGGAGGTAAGCGGGCGAACTGAAACATCTTAGTAGCCCGAGGAAAATAAATCAACCGAGATTCCCTTAGTAGTGGCGAGCGAAAGGGGAAGAGCCTAAACCTGATCCGTGTTCAAGCCCTCAGGCGTTGCGGATCAGGGGTCGCGGGAAGGTCCAGCCCAACTGAGGTCGGGCAGGGAGTTACAAAGTCATTGTCTAGCCGAATATGTCTGCGAAAGTCGAGCCACAGAGGGTAATAGCCCCGTAGGCGAAAGACAAATGACCTCCCGGACCTTTCCCAAGTAGCGCCGGGCACGTGATATCTGGCGTGAATCTGGGGAGACCACTCTCCAAGGCTAAATACTCTCATTGACCGATAGTGAACTAGTACCGCGAGGGAAAGGTGAAAAGCACCCCGGAAGGGGAGTTAAAAGTACCTGAAACCGTGTGCTTACAACCGGTCGGAGCCCGATGACGCAAGTCCGGGTGACGGCGTGCTTATAGCATAATGAGCCGGCGAGTTATGATATGTAGCGAGGTTAAGACGAGAACGTCGAAGCCGAAGCGAAAGCGAGTCCGAATAGGGCGACTAGTTGCATGTCATAGACCCGAAACCAAGCGATCTACCCATGACCAGAGTGAAGCGCAGCTAACCCTGCGTGGAGGCTCGAACCCGTTCCGGTTGAAAACGGTTGGGATGAGTTGTGGGTAGCGGTGAAAAGCCAAACGAGCTTGGAGATAGCTGGTTCTCCCCGAAATAGCTATAGGGCTAGCCTCACGCGTTTAGTTACGGAGGTAGAGCACTGAATGGGCTAGGGCCCTTGATAGGGTACCAAACTCAACCAAACTCCGAATGCCGTAACTCCATAGCGTGGGAGTCGGACTGCGGGCGATAAGGTCCGTAGTCAAAAGGGAAACAACCCAGACCGCCAGCTAAGGTCCCTAAACTAGGCTAAGTGGGAAAGGATGTCGAATTGCACAGACAGCCAGGAGGTTGGCTTAGAAGCAGCCACCCTTGAAAGAGTGCGTAATAGCTCACTGGTCGAGTGGTTCGGCGCCGAAAATGTAACGGGGCTTAAGCCTAGTACCGAAGCTGCGGGAGGGTGCAGATGAGGGCTGCTAGCTGTGAGCAGGCGTTGCTCAAAGTGTCATAATGCCCTTCGGGGCTAGTGACATGGCGAGCGACGGGGTTCGCAGCGCGTAGGCGGCCTTCTAGGACTGCATTCTCGGTAGGGGAGCGTTCCGCGATAGGTTGAAGGCAGACCGTAAGGACTGCTGGACGAAGCGGAAGTGAGAATGCCGGCACGAGTAGCGAAAAGCAGGGTGAGAATCCCTGCCGCCGAAAACCTAAGGTTTCTTAAGCAAGGCTCGTCCGCTTAAGTTTAGCCGGGCCTAAGCCGAGGGCGAAAGCCGTAGGCGATGGACAGCCGGTCCACATTCCGGCGCCACTGGCAAGCGCTATTACCGAAGGGGTGACGCAGTTAATAAGGTTATCCGGGCTTTGGTTGTGTCCGGCCATGCGCGTAGGAGGTTGGGTAGGCAAATCCGCTCGACAATACTCCGAGACGTGTGGGGATCCTCCATAACGGGGGAGTACTAACCAGATGGACTGCCAAGAAAAGCCTCTAGGGAGTGAGTCAGTGACCGTACCGCAAACCGACACAGGTAGGTGAGGAGAATATCCTAAGGCGCGCGAGAGAACCCTCGTTAAGGAACTCGGCAAAATAACCCTGTACCTTCGGAAGAAGGGGTACCCTTGGATGTAAAGTGCTTCGCGTACAAGCATCTGGGGGTCGCAGTGAAAGGGCGGGAGCGACTGTCTACCAAAAACACAGGTCTCTGCTAAAGCGCAAGCTGAAATATAGGGGCTGACGCCTGTCCAGTGCCATACGGTTAAGGGGAGAGGTTAGGGGCAACCCGAAGCTTTGAACCGAAGCCTTGGTGAACGACGGCCGTAACCATGACGGTCCTATGGTAGCGAAATTCCTCGTCGGATAATACCCGACCCGCACGAAAGGCGTAACGACTCCTGCACTGTCTCAACGAGGGACTCGGCGAAACTGTAGCACCAGCGAAGATGCTGGTTACCCGCAATAAGACGGAAAGACCCCGTGGAGCTTTACTGCATCCTGGTATTGAGTTTGGCTGCACCGTGTAGAGAATACGTGGGAGGCTTTGATACGGGCTCGCCAGGGCCCGTGGAGCCGCCAATGGAATACCACGCATGGTGTGGTTGGAATTCTAACCGTGTCCGTTATCCGGGCACGAGACAGTATCTGGTGGGCAGTTTGACTGGGGCGGTCGCCTCCCAAAGAGTAACGGAGGCGTACAAAGGTTCCCTCAGCGCGGTTAGAAATCGCGCGTAGAGCATAAGAGTATATGGGAGCTTAACTGTGAGACTTACAAGTCGAGCAGATGCGAAAGCAGGTTCTAGTGACCCCGTGGTCCCGAGTGGAAGGGCCACCGATTAACGGATAAAAGTTACCCCGGGGATAACAGGCTAATTACGCCCGCGCGTTCACAGCGACGGCGTAGCTTGGCACCTCGATGTCGGCTCGTCACATCCTGGGGCTGTACAAGGTCCCAAGGGTTGGGCTGCTCGCCCATTAAAGTGGTACGCGAGCTGGGTTCAGAACGTCGTGAGACAGTTCGGTCCCTATCTATTGCGGGCGTTGGAGATTTGAGGGGTGTCGTCCCTAGTACGAGAGGACCGGGATGAACGGACCTATGGTGTACCAGTTGTCATGCCAATGGCACGTGCTGGGTAGCTACGTTCGGACGGGATAAGCGCTGAAAGCATCTAAGTGCGAAACCCACCCCAAGACCAGATCTCCTCGAGGTTCGACCTGTAAGGCCCCTGGAAGACCACCAGGTTGATAGGCCGGAAGTGTAAGGTCAGCAATGGCTTCAGCTTACCGGTACTAATAGGCCGAGCGCTTGATCGTGCAAAGAGAGCGATCGGTACACTGACGTCCGCTGCGCCGGCTACGGCCGGTCGGCCGATACAAACTTCGCTATGCAGTTGTGAGGGTGCGTGGGGTTGGATTGACAATTGTTTTCCCGGTGACTTGAGCGGAGAGGCCACACCCGTTCCCATTCCGAACACGGCAGTAAAGCTCTCCAGCGCCGATGGTACTTGGAGGGAGACTTCCTGGGAGAGTAGGTCGTCGCCGGGTCAATCGTAAAGAGGGGCAGGCCAATGGCCCGCCCCTTTTTTGTTACGAGATCGCGTTGGGTTCCCCGGTAGCTCAAGGGTAGAGCGTGCGGCTGTTAACCGCCAGGTTGGTGGTTCGAATCCATCCCGGGGAGCCAAGTAATACCAATTGTGGGAACTGCAACCGTTTGGTTGACAGTTCCCATTTCTGCGTTCTGGACACCCCGCTCCAACAGTGCCGCCAAGTTCGTCTCGATGTGCACCTCGTCCCCCTCGATCTCGATCCTCTTCACGATGAAGCTCAAGTAACGCTTCACCATTCCGCCGTCAGGTGACAGGAAGGCCTGCTGGAGGTTCTCGCCTATGCTCTTCAGGCTCTCTTCCTTGAACAGGTAGAGCGGAAGCGGCTCAGGGCCCTGGCGGGCTTCGATCTGCTCGGACAGGTCGACCTCCTCCAGCTTGAGCTCACGAAGTCGATCCCCCACGAGTGACATGTCGACTGCACCGGACTCGATGGCGTCGTACTGCCGCTTGATCCGCGTCCTGACGTCCTGGAGCCGGGTCTGCAGTGCGGCGACCCGCTCGTTGTTCGATCGCCGCAGCTTCCCTATCTCCGTTGCGAAGTGCTTCACGATCTCCCTGATCCGCTCCTTGGTGAAGAGCTTGCCCGAGAGATGCCCGAGCACCGCTCGGTCGAGCTCGTCCTGCGGCACTCGGTGACCCGAACAGGCCGTCCCGCCCTTGCGGGTGAAGGCGGAGCAGTTGTAGTAGCGGTACCGGCCTGACTTCGCGGTCTCGAGACCCATTCGGGCCCCGCACTTGCTGCAGTAGAGGAGACCGGTCAGGAGCACTCGCGAACCAGCGACGGACGGTGGGCGTCGCTTCGATGGGCGGTTTTCCCTACGAATGTCGACAGCCCGTTTCCACAGCTCCTCATCTATGATGGGCGTAACGGGAATGTGGATCCATTCGGCACGAGGCTTTTCCTGCTTGTTCTTGCGGTCGACACAGTTGAAGAAGTGCTCCCCAATGTAGGTACTGTCAGCCAGCCGCTCCTGGACCCTCATCTTCGTCCATTCCCGGCCACCTCGGGCCAGATGCCCATTCTCGTTCAGGTAGCCGGTCAGGGCCTTGCTGCCCATGCGTTGGCCGTCAATGCCATCCACGTAGGCCAGGAACATCAGCCGCACCGTCTCAGCCTCGACGGGGTCGGGCACGAGTTTTCGCTTGGGCTTTCCGCCCGGCCCTTCGACAGTCTCGACTCGGTAGCCGAAAGGCGGCTGGGAGCCGTTGAAGTTGCCCTGGCGTGCGTTCTCCTTCATACCACGTAGCGTGTGGAACCCGTTGATCTGGCTCTCGTACTGATCCTGTAACTCGAAGATGCCTTCGATGAACGTGCCAGTAGGATCGTTCGACACCTCCTGGGTGATGCTGACCACACGGACCCCAGCCCGTTTCAGACGTTCCTTGTAGATGCGTGCCCCCATCGCTTCCCGGAAGAAGCGGGAGGTGGTCAGGACGAGGATCGCCTCCGTTCCGTTCCCCTTGTCCAGGACATAGCCTATCATGTCCTGGAAGCCCGGGCGGTTGTCATCCGTGGCAGAGGCCCCAGGATCGTGGAACCGCTCCACGATCTCGTGTTGGTTCCTCTGGCAGTACTCCTCGAGCTGGCGGAACTGGTCGGGGATGGAGAGGTCCTGCTCAGCCTGCCGTTGCGTGCTCACGCGAGCGTACAGAACGACTCGCATTGGCGAGCACCTCCCCTCGTACCGGCTCGGACGCCGCTTCGATGGCGTCGGCAAAGATGGGTGACAAACGGTGAGCGACGGCCATCAGTATCAGGATCTCCTCTCGGGAGACAGCACTGCCGAGATCCGGCAGGTCATCCGTGATGTGGAACTTCACCGTCGCTCACCTCCTTTCCTCGCGTCCTTACCGCCCCGTCGTACGTCACTGACCCCGATGGCAATACGCCCCGACCCAGGCAAGGCAGGTCGGCATGAGTCTGACTGGCGGGGCTTCCAGCATCCGGCCGAGCCCTGGACGGCACCACTGGTGACGTTGCGAATGGGGCATGGAAGCGGCTGCCCTGACCCAGCTCTCGTGCACTGTCACCTTCACCATCTCTTCCATCCGTCCGTTCATCGCCGTACCGCTTCGCCATCCGAGGCTCCACGAGCCTGATTGCGTGGAGCCTGTCTTCATTCTACGACGCCGCGGACCGAGGGGCCACTGAAGCTACATGCCGGATGGTCGGCGGCTTCCAGACCGCAACGCCCGCACCGACGAGCATCGCCCTGTCGGCCACCGCCTAGTCCTGATCCAGCTCGGGCTCATCGGTGTCGTCGTCCTTGAGGGGAGGCAGAGCGAACACCCAGAGGTGGTCCTGCCCGGTCACCGCGTTGTGCCAGTCCAGCACCTCCACGTCGGTCCAGCCTCGGTCCTCGAGTCGGACGATGAGCCCTTCGATGCCATCGGGAGCCGTGGCCGACCGGGGACCGGTCACGGCCTCCCAGAACTCCTGATCGCCCCAAGGCTCCTCGTCTTCCCTGTGTCCATACAGCTCTACGGCATCCCCCGGTGTTACGACGCTGATCCCACCTCCGGCATGTATCCTGACCACCGCAATGCTCTCTCCGAGCTGCTCGATCACGTCAGACCCGTGTGGCTCGACGGCCACGATCACGTAGCGATCAGCCGTTCCGCTGGCGATGCACTCGGCGTCGTAGCCGAGGTCGATCAACGCCTGGACACGCCAGTCTGGGAATCGCTGGGGTATGTCACCGTCGTACCTGACGCCGGGCACATCCCCCGTGTATGTGCGAGCACCACCGTCCGGCTGGGTGGTGCACACCTCGCAGTACATCCTGCGGAGAATACCCAGGCTCGGGCAGACCACCGGTGCCCGTTCATCATCCAACCAGTGGACGGTGGCCAGCCGACCCACCACCGATTCGTGCTCGCCCTCGGACAGCAGTTGCTGGACGCAGTCATCGGCGATGCTGCGGAAGTGGATGTAGCCTGCGTTGCGGCGGTCACTTCCAGGCCGGGACATCATCTCGCCCCGATTCTGGCTCTTTGGCATCTTCGATCATCTCCTCTGTCATCTTCCGGCCCGCTCAGGCGGTGCCGGGCGTGACCTGTGCTGTGCTCTCGCTCCGCCTCGGTCCACATGTTTCTGGGAGCGGCCGATCTCGATTCGATAGTACGATGATCGACGGTGAGGGGAAAGCGAATCCGACATGGCGAACCCAACTTCCTTCTCTGCGGCGTCACCGTGGCGAATCGTGAGACCCCACATCGGCGTGCCCCGAGCCTCACTGCCCGGGGCACGCCCCACCGCCCCATCACCCCTTCGGCAGCACATCGCCGCAGTAGACGACCACGTCGCAGCCGAACTGGGGGCATCCCCGGTAACGGTCCTGGTAGACGTCGGCGTGGTGGAGCAGCACGGGCACTTGACAATCAGGGCACACGAACCCGACCGTCCGGCCCTCGGCGTCGACGATGCCGGGGACGCACTCGATCCCATACGTGCGGATGCTCTCGGCGTCGTCCGGCTGATCTTCGTCGGCGTACTCCACCACGAGGTCGTGCTCCAGCCAAGCATCGAGGTCGGCGTAGCTGTCGTCTGTGGGTGGCCTGAGCTCGTACTCGATTCCGTCGATGTTGATCGTCTGCACGGCCGTGTCGGTTGCCATTGAGCATTCCTCCTGATGGCCGCAGATGCGGCCGATGATGTGCGTCTGCGACATGGTCCCGTTCGGCCTCATGTCGTCTCGGGGCATGGTGGCACTCCGACTTCTCGGGGCAAGGCAGGTCGGGATGGCCATTCGTGTCGGGAGGGCAGGACGGTCGAGATGGCGGCCATCGACTCCCTCGAGCTTGATCGTTCGCACGGCCGTGTCGGTCGTCGTTGCACATTCCTCCTCCCGGCCGCCACTGCGGCCGACGATGTGCGTCTGCGACATGGTGTGGTTCCTGCTCATGTCGTCTCGGGGCATGGTGGCACTCCGAGCTCTCGCGGCAGGGCAGGTCAGAACCGCTCTTCGTGTCGGAAGGCCACGATGGTCGAGATGACGGCCATCGGGGACCTCGATGGCGACCGAGGAGGTCCCGCACGTCGAGTGGTGACATTGCCATCTGGGGCATATAGGCAGGCGATACAAGGTTGCACCTCGGTGTCTGCTGCCCATCTCGTCGGCGGGCGAAATCAGTGACGGATGACGGAATGACGGGTCGTTCGAGGGAACCTCACGAGATCGAAGGCCCTGTGAAAACTCCCCTGGGCGAAGCGTCATCCCGTCATACCCGTCATAGGGGCCTACGGAAGTGCCTGCGAGGGCCCGGAACGGGCCCTCGCAGGGGAACGGCATCCAGCCAACTCTGAGCCAGCTACGGCTCCGAGACGAGCTGGAACGTGCCGACGTAGCCCCTGGAGCTGGCGGCTCGGTGGAAGGCCATCGAGAAGGGGGTGCCGCCATCGGCGGCAGTCGACCACGCCTGCCCCTCACGGGCGTCCACGATCTGCCTGATTCTCTTGGAGAAGCGGGTGAGGTTGTCGGCGGCGAACCGGAAGCGTCGGCAGTACTCCGAGTAGCTGTCGAACAGGTCCGCCGTCTGGACCTTGATGGTGGCCGTCGCCGCCCGCAGGGAGTCGTCGAACCACGAGAGGACGCTGTCGGTCTCCTCTCGGTACCGCAGCGTCGCCTGAACGCTGGTGGCGGCCTCGGTGAACCGCCAGCCGTTGTCCCGCAGGCGGCGGTAGCCCTCGGCGGCGAAGTTGGAGACACCGGCGAGTTCGGGAAGGAATCGATCCTGCAGGTTGGCATCGGCGGCGTCGCCCTCGAACGTGGCCAGGAAGGGGATCACGACCGTGCGAGCCCAGAAGCCCTTGGATCGATCGCGGGTCGTGGGCAGGTTGTTGCCCGCCATGATGAGGGTCGCGAAGGGGTGGAAGGAGACCACTTTCTCGTAGACCACCTTCGCCGTCATGCCCTCGCCGGACGCCATCGCCTTCAGGCGTGCGTCGGGGATCGTCGTCCCGGCATCCAGCTCGGTCTGGACGGCGACCAGCTTGCCGATGAGCCGGTCGTTCATCTGGGAGTTGCCGATCTCACGCACGTCGAAGTCGCAGACGTTGTGCTCTCCCACGACTTGGCAGAGGACCCGAATCAGGGCGGACTTGCCGTTGCGTCCATCGCCATACATGAAGAAGACCTTCTCTGCCCGACAGTGGGTGGCGAACGAGTAGCCCATCATCTCCTGCACGAGTAGCCAGAGCTGACGATCGGGCACCAGCGGGCTGGTCTCGTCGGTGGGGTCCAGACGACGAACCAGCACCTCCTCCAGGAACCGCACAAACCTCGGGCAGGTGGCCTTCGGGTCGTGGTCGTAGTCGCGGGTGCTGGTCAGCATGTGGGACGGATCGTGGGGCAGCAGGACGTCCCGCTCGAGGTCGTAGACGCCATTGCGGAAGGCGATCAGGTTGGAGTCGACGTCGAACTCATCCGGGGCGACGTGGTAGTCCCCGAGCGTGTCGAACAGGACTCGACGGACGGATCGGTAGCGTGACGTGCTGCGGTCGTTGCGGTGGTTCGCTGGCAGGCGATCCCGCACGAACTCGTACAGGGCGGCGTTGAACGCCCTCATGTCGCTCTCGGTGAAGCGTCGCCAAACTCCCCTGTCGTGGTCGTACTCCCACAGCAGATCCTTGGTGGAGTAGCGGACCAGGCGACCGGCGTCGTCCAGCGACCGCATGAATGCGGCCGCCAGGCTCATGTCATCTCCGCCGAGGTTGGCGACGCCGCCCTCGTCTTCGACCTCGTCGGGCACCGCTGCACCGTCGGTGTCGTCCGGTTCGGCGGTTGGCAACGCAGCGTTCGTCGCGTCGGTGCTGGGCTCGAATGTCATCTCGATCACCTCACGTTGGGTTGGCTACGCTCCGTGGTGGCACTCCGCCAGGTCGCGGCCAAGGGAGCTCCGATGGACGGTCGCCGCGGAGGGTACGAACCCCATCCCGGCGTGCCCATCCGCCCCGTTCTGCCGGTGGTGGCACTCCCGATTCCGCCGGGCAGGGCAGGTCGTGGAGCCATCATCTCACTCGCCCACTTCGTCCAGCAGGCTCTGCACCGCCAGTGCGATGCACCTCGCCAAGGGCGGCGGCACGGCGTTGCAGATCTGACCGCCGACGGAGCCCTTGCCGCCCTCGAACACGTGCTCATCTGGGAAGCCCTGGAGGCGTGCGTACTCCAAAGGCGTGATGATGCGGTTCTCGGCGTAGTGGACGAACCCGTTCCCGTGGCAGTACGTCGCCGTGGGTGCCGGAGCATCCGGGTCGAGCGGGCGGCGTGCCTGGCGAGAACGCTCGTAGCCGCTTCCCCCCGCACGGATGCTCGCGAGATCCGCCTTCGTCTCGGCGTTGTGTCGAGCGGGCGTGTGGTTCGTCCACGGGTCGTTCGGCCGCAGCAGCAGATCGTCGATGGCCTCCCGAGCCGTCACGTGGTGATCGGGCGTCAGGAGGGGCAGCGGATATGGGTTCGGTAGGCCGTCGCGGTTGGCGATGGTGATGGCACGCAGGCGTCGCTGGGGGACGCCGTAGTCGGCGGCATCGAGGAGCATCACGCTGGCGTCGGGGTAGCCCGCATCGCCCAACGACGACAGAAGGCCCTCCAATAGGCCTCGGTTCCGCCCGTCCAGCAGCTCGGGCACGTTCTCCATCACGACCACGTGGGGGCGGAGGAGCCGAACTACCCGGACGGCCTCGCGGTATAGCAGGTTGCGTGGGTCGGCCGGATTTCGCTTGCCCGCAGAGGACATCCCCTGGCACGGCCAGCCAGCCGAGACGACGTCCACCTTCACGCCGCCGATGCGGCACAGTATCTCGTCGTCGGTGAGGTCCCTGATGTCGGCCAGCACGAGGTCACAATGGGGGAAGTTGGTCTGGTAGGTCGCGGCAGCGTCCTCGTCCATCTCCACCGCGAAGATCGAACGGAACCCGGCCTGCCCGAACCCTTCGCCGATGCCACCTGCCCCGCAGAAGAGATCGACCAGCGTGCGAGATGGGAGGGGAGTGACCTGGGTGGTGTCGACCCACACGTGGGTCCGCTGCCCGAGGGCATCGGTCTCGTTGGCGGCGGAGTCGCCCTGAGTGCCGCTCCTGCGAACGGATCGTCGAGTCCCGTCGCCCCGCTCGACCGCACGCTTGGCCGGGATCGTGGGCTCGGCCGGAGTGCGTTCGACCTCGGTCTCCGCCACTCGCTCTCTCGCCTTCTCTGCGAAGTCGGGATCGAGCTCGATCCCGACGGCGGGGATGCCGAGCCGCCTGGCGGCCACGAGTGTCGTGCCCGAACCCAGGAAGGGGTCGAGAGCCAGGCGGATTCGGTCGACCCCGTGCAGCAGGAGGCACCGGCGGACGAGTTCCACGGGGAAGAGGCACGGGTGCCTGCCCTTGTCCTTGGCACGGCTGGTTTTCCTCTCGTAGGGGATGAACCAGGTGTCGCCGCCGCAGTGGATGTCCTGCGACCCCTCGAACCTCTCGGCGTTGCGGGGATCCTCCTGGGGCACGCCGACGGCGAGGCGATCGAGTTCGACCCGGCCGGTCTTCGTCAGGTGGTAGACCGGGTCCCAGGTGCGGTTGACGAACCGGGGGGAGCTGATCGGGCTGAACTGCCCCCTCGTCCGCTCACCGTCGTGCAGCGAGTGCACCCAGGCGAAGGTGTTCTGGCGGACGAAGTGGTCCCGGAAGCGGGCCACCACGTCGTCCGCGAGCCACGGCCGGGAGGGGACGATCCCCAGGTTGAGAAAGAGAGAGCCGTCCGGCGAAAGGACTCGTGCGAGTTCGGCCGATACCTCTTCCATCCAGTCCAGGTACTCGGCCATCGGACGATCGTCCCCAACCGAACCGTAGTCCTTGTTCAGGTTGTAAGGAGGCGACGTCACGACAACGGAGATCGAGCCGTCGGGATACTCGGAGAGCACCCGCAGGCAGTCACCGGTCACGACGACCTGGTCCCGGATCTCGAGCGTATGGGCCCCTGGGAGGGGCTGTACGAGGGGGGCGGCACCCCCCATCAGGCCAGCGTCGGCCGCCTGTGGGACCCACACGGGTGCTTCGGCTGCAGCAGCCTCCACCATCCCACGGACGGCGTAGTAGCCGCACTTGACCCGGCAGCCCCGGCAGCGGGGGCTGACGTGACCCTTGGCTCGCTCCAGCCCATCCTCGCCCACCACGTGAGCGACCTGCTTGCCCTTGCATTCGACGAAGGTCGCCAGGCGTCCATCGCCGTCGTACCGCATGTCGCCGCAGGCTCCGAGCGGATTCAGGTGCAGCAGGGGCAGGTGCTTGCTGAGCTTGGAAGTCTGCAGTGGGGCCTCGATGATGTGGGTCGGAGGGACGAGTTCCAGTGCCCGCTCGGCGATCGACCAGTTGTCCCAGTCGGGGGAGGTCGTGATCCACACCACGGTCGGCACGCCGAAGTCCAGGTGTCGGCGGATGGCCGCCAGGCGGGTCTCGTTTTCGATCTCAGAGAACCACGGGCTGAGGGTATGTCCCACCCAGAGCGTCGGGATCGATGCCGCCCACCGCAGCATCTCGTCGCTGGGCGAGAAGTAGTCCGAACTGATCGTGTAGAACGGCACGCTGGGGTTCTGCTCCGACCACGCCTGGATCAGTCCCAGCGACAAGCTCAGCGAGCCGTCGCTGGAGACGCAGTCGGTCCTGACCATCGGCGGGTCGAAGGGGCCGGAGTTCGCCATCAGGTCGGTCAAGTGGCCGGGCTTCCCATCGCCGGGGAGCCGCAGCTTGAGGCAGTCGTTGACCGTGTCGTCCGGGGTGGTGATGAAGCCGTTGTGGACGATGCCCCAGCCCTTGGCTCGGTTTTCCTCGCGGATGCTGTACTGATTGACATCGGCGTAACACCCTGAGCACTTGCCGGGCCCCTGAAAGCACCGCTGGTCGCAGTTGGCGTGGCCCGTGAGCCGCCGCCCGCAGCCGTTCGAGAGGCCGTTGAGGACGGGCACCGCCCCCTCGGACTTGATGCTGCCCTCAGCGTGGAAGAAGGTCTTCAGGTTCGCCCGCTTCACGGGGATGCTCGCCACCCATCGGTCGGCCTTGTGGAAGTCGACGAGCTGGGGCGACCGCCACGAGACCGTGAGCGGTCCGGCGGGCAGGGCGTCGATCTCGTCCATCGTTAAGTGCTCGTAGTCGCCGGTTCCCCCGTCGCTGGGGCAGACCAGGGCGTTCCGTGCGGCGACGACCTCGGCCGGTGTCTCGCCACCCCAGGCGAACGGCGAGATCGGGCTGTCGAACTCGGGGAGGCCGTAGTCGGGCGGAGGGGTCCCCGCGGGGCCGCCGTCGTCGGGGTCATCCTCGTCGCCCTCTGGGTCGCCCACATCGTCGCCCGCGTCGCCGCTCATCCTCTCGAGTCGTCGCAGCGTCCGCTTCACGGCGTTCGGATCGGCGTCGAAGGCCAGGAAGTGTCGGTTGAGTTCGACGCATACGGCCGGGACCGTGCCGCCGCCCACGAAGGGATCCAGTACCACGTCGCCGGGACGGGTGTATGCCTCGATGTACGTGCGAGCCGCCTCGCAGGAGTTCTGCCAGTCGTGGTCGTCCTTCTGCTTGGGGCTGTGGACGGCGTCGGGGACGAGAACCCGCTTGGGGGTCTCGCCGGGCCGCTTGTAGACGAGGATCGTCCGGTATTTCTCCTTGACGCGGACGCTGTCGACCACGTGGTCGCCGGTCTCGAACACGTCGGCCATCGTCCACACGTAGTCGAGATGGCTGCCGAGTCGCTGGATGACATCCGGCAGAAACTGCTTGCCGCAGTAGACGAAGAGCAGGCAGCCCGGCTTCAGCACCCGGCTCGCCAGCTCGGCGAGGGCTTCGTACGTTTCGAGATGATCCTCGTGGTACTGAGGGTCGGTATAGATGAGGTCGACGCTGCCCTCCGGCAGGTCGAGCTTCCGGATGTCCTCTCGTCGGACGCTGTCGATCTCGAGTTCGCCCGAGTACCGCTCGGCGAGGTACCGAGCCAGATCCTCGTCATCCAGACGATCCTTCTTGTGCTTCGCCGCCGCCTTGGCCATCGATCGGGCGTCGTTGGCGGAAGTGGGGATGGGGTCATCCCCGAACTCCGTCGCATCCCGGATCGCCCTCTGGGCTTCGGCGATGCTGCGGCAGTGGATGGCCCGGCTCTTCTGGACTGGCTGCTTCTGCTTCCCGTGCTCGTCGGTGACGGTAGTGACGACCGGGATCTCGCCTGCGGCCTCGAGCCGCTTGCGGGCCTTGGACGCCGTCTTGTGATCGACGCCCAACAGGCGTCCCACTGCTCGGCTGCTCAGATCCGGACGCTCCCGGAGCTGCTCCTCTACGATCTGCCGCCTCTGGCTGGGGCCGGGGTGCCTGCGGGCGAGGTTGAGACGGCGTGCCAGCTCTCGCTTTCCCGCCTCGGAGAGGCCGGGGACGATCGTGAACGGGATGTCCCTTCGCTTTGCCCACACGGCGGCACGCCAGCGATGATAGCCGTCGATGATCGTGCCGTGCTCATCGATCACGATGGGCACCTGCACCCCGTACACTATGATCGACTCCAACAGGGCACGGTACTGGCGAGCGATCAGGTTGGGCACGACCCGCCAGGTGCTCGGCCTGATTCCCGGCTGGTCGTAAGCCCGCACGACCTGCTCTTCGTCACGACTCTGCACGTCCGTCTGACCCATCTCTTCGCTGTCTTTGGGATCCATTTGGATCACCTCCGACGCCTGTGGCATCGGGGCGGGAGCGGGGCAAGGCAAGTCGGGATGCAAGTGTCGTTCTGCACATGCCGCATGAACTGGCGTGGCCTGCGTCGTCGGTTCTGGGTTCATGTGAACCACCTCCGACGCTGGTGGCACTCGGAGGGTGGCCCGGCAAGGCAGGTCGGAATGGGCGAACGACATGTGCCCATACGATGGCATGATCGGTGCTGCGATGGGGCTGGATTCGGGCCTCGGCTTCGGGCTAATCGGAACCACCTCCAGCCCCGGTGGCACTGGGTCGGCGGCCCGGCAAGGCAGGTTGGAACCGGACGGCATCTGCGGACAAAATGCCATGTCCGAACCACAGGAGAACGGTCGTGGAAGGCCGTAGCTGGGCATCTCCGAAGTGGTGACAGGACGGACGGAGTCCCGTCGGCGAACCGGGAGCCAGGAGGCATGGAGGCGTCGGGAACCGCGGCACGGGAACTGACGATGGACGAGTTCACGAGGTCGGCGGAAGGGCGGCGGGAAGGCGTGATGGGGCCTCATCGGAGCCAGGGAGGAGCGGTGGCACCGTCACCATCGGGGCGGTCGGCGGGATGGATGGGACGACGTCAACGGGATGCTCAGGAGGCCGCACGAGGTGGGGATCGTGATCCCCACCTCGACAGGCGTGCGAAGGCGGTCACCAGAGCCAGCGAGTGACGTGCATGAAGAGCGGCGTGTGGCGGCGATCGGGGAGAGAAACGTTCAGCGGGCGGCGTTGCGACGGTCGAGGGCGTTCAGCCCGCACAGCAGCTCGCAGCCACCGCCACACTTGGAGTGTGCGGCGTGCGTCACCTCGCTGTCGGAGGCATCCACGAGCGTGGGGACGATCTCGCCGGTCTGGGGGTCGACGTCCCTGCGGACGTGGCAGGCCACGCCGTAGCGGGTGAGGCGATAATCGCTGCAGGCACCGAGGCGGTTGACGTGCAGCACCGGCAGGGCCTGGTCGAGGGTTCGGAAACGGTAGGGGGCCTCGATGATGGCCTCGGGCGGCACCAGTTCGAGGACCCGATCGAGCACGCTCTGGTTGTCCCAGGTGGGGTGGGTGACGATCCACACGGCACAGGCGACGCCCCAGTCCAGGAAGCGGCGGATGGAGGCGAACCGCATGTCCACCTCCTCCGGGGACAGTCCGGCTGCCGCCACCGTGTGCCCCGTCCAGGCATTCCTCAGGGCGGAAAGCCACGCGAGCATCTCGTCCGAGGGACTGAACTGGTGGCTGCAGATCGTCATGAGGCGGTGGTCGGGGTTCGCCTCCGCCCAAGCCTGGAAGACTCCGAGCGACACCGAGAGGGCACCGTCGGTGGATTCCGCGTCCACCCGCCACATCCTCCGGGTCTGGCGGTCGAGGGCGGGGCTACCATCGAGTGGCAGCCGGAGCTTCATGAGCTGGTTCACGAGGCCGTTGCTGATGACGTCGAAGCTACCGTGCTCGCTCCTGCTGATCCCCGCCCATTTGGTATGGTTGGCGTAGCACCCGGTCGTTCGGCTGCCATCGAGCGTGAAACAGGGCTCGTGGGTGCCAGGCCAACCGGTGGCGATCCGCAGGCAGCCCTGGCTGATGGAATCGATGATGCCGAACACGTCCCGGACCTTGACGTTGCCCTCCGGCCACACCAGTCGGTGGTTGGTCTGCTCACACCGCTCCACCGGCAGGTGCAGGATCGGCGTGCCCTCCTTTGTGATCTGCACCGCGTCGGGATCCAGCCACCTGGCCTCGAGCTGGCTGGGCGGCAGGGCGAGGATGTCGTCGACCGGCATGGGCTTGGGGACCCGGATGGGCTTCGGGCCTCCCTTCCGCCATGCGGCCTTGGACGTGGCGATGGCCGACATGACCCGTGAGGCCGTCCCCAGTGCCTCGGCCATGTCGGCGTCGGTGGCACCGCCCCTGGCGGCTACCGTGAAGGTCGGCCGCTTGCCCTTGCTCCTCTGCACCTCGATCTCGACCGCTGCGTCCGGCCGCTCGTGCCGCAGGGCGATCTCGATGGCACGCTCGAGGATGGAGTGCGGCTCGTCGGCGTCGGGGCTGTCACGCCTCTCGGCTCCGTGGACGGCCACCGCCTCACGCAGTTCCCGCACCGTCGTCCTGCCGATGGTCTTTCCCCTGGCCTGTAGCAGCTTCCGGCGGGACCCGGAGTCAGAACATCGTGCTACCTCCGCCAGCCTGCTGATGCCCCACTCCCGCCTTGGATCGTCGGAGCCGGAGAGCACGCTGGCGGCTCGAACCCATCGCATGACGGTGGAGTACTCGGGCTTCCCGTTCTTCTGCAATACTTGGCCCAACAGCTCCTTGAGCGATCCGCACCCTATCCCCGCCAGATCCTCCGGCGTCAGGGCGTGCAGGGCCAGCCCCACATCCAACGGGTCGGAGCGAGGGTCGAGGAGGAGGACTCTGAGGGTGTCGAGGACGAGGCTGGGCATGGGCACTCCGGGTGCTGGCGTCGGTGCACGACGTTTCCCCGCCGAGGCGGGGAGTTCCTCGCCGATAGGGGCTGCCGAGCGACCTGCGGCGGGACTTGCGAAGTCGGAGGAGACGCCACGGCGGGACGGGAACATGACAACACGCTTGGCCGTGCGGCGTCTCGACCGCACGACGGGCATCATCGAGGGGAACATCCGATGCTGACCCAGCAACAACTGGAGACCCACCTGTGGAGTTGTGCCGACGTGCTTCGGGGCTCCATCGATTCGGAGGAGTTCAGGAGCCACATCTTGACTCTGGTGTTCTACAAGCGGCTCGCCGACCAATCGCAGTTCGAAGCCCAGACGGCCGGACGGCGGAGGGCCACCCGCAGCCAGAACGGCCCACGCCGCATCGAGATCCCGCCGGGATGCTCCTGGCAGGACCTCTCCGACACGCCTCCCGATCGGCTCGGGCGGCGACTCGACGATGTGATGTCCGTCGTCGGCTCCGCCAACCCCCAACTCGACGCCGTCCTCCGCTCCGTGAGTTGGAACGCCACCGTGAACGACGACGGCGTCCAGAAGCCCCGCATCGGGGGCGAGGTGCTACGGGCTCTCGTACTCGAGTTCGACAAGCACGACCTCTCCGACGCCAACGTCGACGCGGACGTCCTGCGGAGGGGATACGAGCACCTCATCGGCAGGTTCGCCGACGACTCGGGAGCCAGGGGCTGCGAGTTCTACACCCCCCGTGAGATCGTCCAGGTGCTGATCCGCATCCTCGAGCCCGCACCCAACGCAACGATCTACGACCCCACCTGTGGCTCGGGCGGGATGCTCATCTACGGTGCCGAGCACTTGCGGCGGCAAAGCGGGTCCGACGGAGCCCGTGCCATGAGGCTGTTCGGCCAGGAGCGTAACTGGAGCACGTGGGCAATCGCGAGGATGAACATGCTGATGCACGGCCTGGAGGCCGAGATCCGAGGCGGGGCCTCCACGCTCACCGATCCCCAGTTCCTGACAGGGGACGGGACACTGCAGACCTTCGACGTCGTCATCGCCAACTTCCCCTTCTCCGACAAGTTCTGGGGATGCGATGAGCTGAGCGATGATCCCTTCGGGCGGTTCACGTACGGCGTGCCGCCGAAAGGGAACGGCGACTTCGCCTACCTCCAGCACATCATCGCCAGCATGAACGAGTCCGGACGGGCGGGAGTCGTGTGCAGTCAGGGCGTGCTCTACCGGGGGAGATCGGAAGGCCGGATCAGACGAGCCATCCTGGAGGACGACATCATCGAGGCGGTGATCGGGCTGCCAGCGGACATCTTCCACGGCAACTCCATCCCAGCGTGCCTGCTCATCTTCAACCGCCGCAAGCCGGAGCGACGGCAGGGCAGAGTGCTGTTCATCGACGCCTCCGGTGGCTACGAACGGGTGCGGAGACGGAATCGCCTGCGGCCGGAGGACGTGGATCGGATCGTGGAGGCCTTCGAGTCGGGGCGGGACGAGGATCGCTACTGTCGCCTGGTGGCGATGGACGAGATCGCCGCCGAGGGGTTCATCCTGAGCGTTCCGAGGTACGTCGACACCTTCGATCCGAAGAAATCGGCGGACCTGGCCGCCGCGATGGCGGCCCTCGACGAAGCCGAGACCGCCCGGGAGCGGGCGATGGCGACGCTTCGATCTCGCATGGGGGAGCTGACGCGTGTCGATCCAACTCCCTGAGCATGCCCGTGAGACGCCCCCGGGGTGGAAGGTGGGAACCCTCGGAGACCTGTGTCGCCCGCGTCCCGCCACCAGGGCTCCGGCGATGGGGGCTCACGTCGGGATCGAGGACATGGTGCCCGACAGGAGGTACGCCCGGGTCTCTGAGTCGCCAGCCCTCTCGGGGGCCAAGGCGAGGTGCCACAGGGGGGACGTCCTGTTCAGCGGCCTGCGGCCACGGTTCGGGAAGGTGAACCTCGCCGACCGCGATGGGAGCTGCTCGGCCGACATCCTGGTGCTGGTGCCGAACGACGACCTGGAACCGGAGTTCCTGCTCTACGTGTGCCAGAGTCGGAACGTGATCGGGTTCGCCATCGCGAAGAGCGGGGGCATCGACATGCCCCGCACCTCATGGCACGAACTGCGACGCTGTCCCATTTTCGTACCACCCGAGGACGAACGGGTCTGGATCTGCGGCCTGCTGGTGAGCATCGATGAGGCGATCGAGGAGACGGAGCGAACCATCGTAGCATCACGAGAGGTCGCACGAGCGATGGCCTGGGCAGCGTTCCGCCCTGTCGGCGAAGTGTGGCACACCGCCAGGCTGAAGGACCTCGCTGCGATCCCCCTTCGCAACGGGGTCTTCAGGCCGAGTGCGGTGGACGCCGACCGGGGCGGGGTTCCCATCATCCGGCCACCGGACGTGTTCTCGTGGGATGGTCTCGACGTCGGAGCCCTGGCGAGGGTCGAGGCCACCGATGCGGAGGTCGAGAGGTTCGGCGTCGGATCCGGCGATTGCCTGTTCCTGCGGTCGTCGATCATCCCCGACGGCATCGGTCGCTCGATCCTGGTGAGGGCCACCGAACAGCCGATCCTCTTCGACTGCCACCTCGCCAGGTTCTGCCCCGACGTCCAGAGGGTCTCGCCACACTACCTGTGGCACTACTGCCAGACGGAGGCGGCCGAGCGGCACCTGCGGTCGACGGCGAAGGCGTCCAGGATGACCACCATCGACCACGGTGCCTTGGGCGATCTCCCGATCCCCATCCCGGCCACGATCGAAGAGCAGATCAGCATCGCTCGAGACCTCGAGGCCGTGGACGAGGTGGAACGCACCAGTCGGAAGAGCATCGCTGCGTTGGAGGTGCTGAGACGGGAGGCGATCGAGGATCTGCTCTCGGGACGATGTAGGGTGTTGGCTTCGGCCAGAAGGCCATGCTCGGCCTCGGATGTGTCGCCGATTCCCCGCCGAAGGATGCCGTGATGCGATTGTTGCCGATCTGTGAACCAGCGGAGGACACGGCGGGGCAGAGAGCGAACATGTCGTCAGCCCAGCACCGACAGACTGGAGAGTGCCCCAGGGGGTGCCGCATGAAGCCGGAAGACGAAGCCAGGCTGGAGATTGACGAGCAACTCGCGGCGGCGGGCTGGGTCGTCCAGGACCTCCAGCAGATGCACATCTCGGCCGCGACCGGCATCGCCGTCCGCGAGTTCCCGCTGGCCACCGGTCACGCCGACTACCTGCTCTACGTCGACGGCAAGGCCCTGGGGGCCGTTGAGGCCAAGTCGAAGGGTCACACCCTCGCCGGAGTCGAAGTCCAGTCGCTGAAGTATCTCGATGGCCTCGCCGAGGACATCCCCGTCTATGCCCGCCCGCTGCCGTTCCACTACGAGAGCACGGGTGTGGAGACGCAGTTCACCAACCGCCTGGATCCCGACCCCCGAAGCCGACGGGTCTTCGCATTCCATCGTCCGGAAGAGCTGCGGCGTCTCGCCCAGTTGGACCGCCAATTCCGCCAGGGGCTGAGGGAGCTCCCCGAGCTCAACGCTCACGGCTTGTGGCGGGTACAGGTCGAGGCCGTCCACAAGCTGGAGGCGTCCCTCGCCGAGAACCGCCCGAAGTCACTGATCCAGATGGCGACCGGCTCGGGGAAGACTCGAGTCGCATGTGCCACAGTCTACAGGCTCGTCAAGCACGCTGGTGCACGCCGCGTGTTGTTCCTTGTAGATCGGAACAACCTCGGGAAGCAGGCTCGTGAGCGGTTCGCGGACTACCGCAGCCCGGAGGCCAGCAGGCCGTTTGGCGAGGAGTTCGTCATCCAGCACCTGCGGTCGAACGTGCTGAACCCGACTGCCCGGGTGTGCATCTCCACCGTTCAGAGGCTGTTCTCGATGCTGCAGGGGCACGAGGAGTACGCGGAGGAGAACGATGAGACGTCGTGGTTCGAGGCCGATGCCGCCATTCACAGGGAGCCGGAGCCCGTCACCTACAATCCGAACATCCCGGTCGAGACCTTCGATGTCATCGTCGTGGATGAGTGTCATCGTAGCATCTACAACCAGTGGCGACAGGTGCTGGACTACTTCGACGCGTTCGTCATCGGCTTGACCGCTACCCCCACCAAGCAGACGATCGGGTTCTTCGACAACAACCTGGTCATGGAATACGGACACGCGGACGCCGTGGCCGACGGCGTCAACGTGACCTTCGACGTCTACCGCATCGACACTGAGGTCACCCAGACGGGGGCGACGCTGAGGAAGGCCCCGGGGTTCCGGGTGCCGAGGCGTGATCGCCGGACTCGTGCCGTCCGATATGAAGAACTGGACGACGATCTCACCTACACGGCCGCCCAACTCGACCGCGACGTCGTCGCCAGGGACCAGATACGTCTCGTCGTCCGCACCTTCCGAGATCGTCTCTTCACTGCTGGCCCCTCGGGCTCCGCCATCTTCCCGGGCAGGAGCGAGGTGCCCAAGACGCTTGTCTTCGCCAAGGACGACTCGCACGCCGAGGGCATCACCCGCATCTTCCGAGAGGAGTTCGGCAAAGGCAATGACTTCTGTCAGAAGATCACCTACAAGACCACTGGGAAGAAGCCGGACGTCCTCCTGAATGAGTTCCGCAACGCCTACTTTCCACGAATCGCCGTTACCGTGGACATGATCGCCACCGGCACCGACGTGAAGCCGCTGGAGTGCCTACTGTTCATGCGGAACGTCAACTCGGCGGGCTACTTCGAGCAGATGAAGGGCCGAGGTGTACGGATCTGCGACGCGGACGAGATGGCCCACGTCATGGACCACCCCAGGGCGAAGACCCACTTCGTCATCGTCGACGCGGTTGGCGTCTGTGACCGTGACAAGACCGAGACCAAGCCTCTCGATCGGCAGCCCACCGTGCCGCTGGAGAAGCTGCTGCAGTTGGCGGCACGAGGGGTGGCAACGTCGAGTCTCGCATCGACGCTGGCCTCACGGCTGATTCGCCTGGATCGCCAAATGGATGACGAGCAGCGTGCACAGGTGTCCCTGGTTGCCGAAGGCAAGGATGCCAAGGCTCTGGCTGCTGACCTCGTCCGTAGCGTGGACCCGGACGAGCAGTGGCGGCGGGCTGCTGAGGCCTTCGCGGATATCGGGCGGGAACCCACCGGCGAAGAGGTCCGCCATCTCAACAGGGCGATGGTCGTGCAGGCCCTACGGCCCTTCCTAGACCCGAAGCTACGGGATCGCATTCTGGAGATCCGGCAACTGCTGGAACAGACCATCGACGAGGTGACGCAGGACAAGCTCCTCTACGCGGGAGGAGACCCGAAGACCCTCGAAAGGGCCAAAGGACTCATCACCAGCTTCCGCCAGTTCATCGAGGACAACAAGGATGAGCTGGAGGGCATCCGCCTGCTGTACAGCCGTCCATACCAGGAGGGCTTGCGTTTCCGACACATCAAGGACCTGGCCGCAGCCATCAGGCGGCCGCCCCTGCAGTCTGAGCCGGAGCAGCTCTGGGCAGCCTATGCGGCTGTAGAGCCCCGGAAGGTGAAGGGGCCTGGAGGCAAGCAGATCGCCGACCTAGTCGCCTTGGTACGTCACGCCATCACCCCCGATGAGCCGCTGTTGCCCCTGGCGGCGGTAGTCGAGCACCGCTACCAGGAGTGGCTTATGGAGCAGGAGGCGGGTGGTGCCCGGTTCACCCCGGAGCAGCAGCAGTGGCTGGACGCGATTCGCGACCACATCGCGGCGAGCCTTCGCGTCGAGCGGCAGGATTTCGACGACGTTCCCTTCGCACAGATGGGCGGACTGGGCCGGGTGTATGAGCTGTTCGGCGAGCGACTGCAGCCCATCCTCGCAGAGCTGAATGAGAGGCTGGCGGCATGAGCGATAGTAGCTCCCCGACTGGCCTTCGAGCGTTGCCGCCGGGTTGGTGCTGGTCCACGATCGGCGAAGTGGGTCGGGTCCAGCTCGGGCGGCAGCGTAGCCCCAAGCACCATGAGGGACCGGACATGCGTCCGTACCTACGGGTTGCCAACGTGTTCGAGGATCGGATCGATACCTCGGACGTCATGCAGATGAACTTCACGGACGCCGAGTTCGAGACCTACCGGCTCGCGGTAGGCGACATCCTGCTCAATGAGGGGCAGAGCCCCGAACTGCTCGGACGTCCGGCCATGTACCGCGATGAGGTGCCAGGGGCGTGCTTCACCAACACGCTCGTCCGCTTCAGGGCTGGACCCTGTGTATCGGCCAGCTACGCCCTTGCCGTCTTCCGGTACTACATGCACAGCGGCCGCTTCCGGGCGATCGGCACGATCACGACCAACATCGCCCATCTGGGTGCGGGCAGACTCTCCGAGGTCGAATTCCCCGTGCCGCCGCCCAACGAGCAGGCCCGCATCGTGGCGACGCTCGACGAGCTGTTCTCGAAGCTCGATGCCGCGACTGCCGCGTTGGTGCGGGTACGGGCGAACCTGAAGCGTTACCGGGCCTCGGTGCTGAAGGCGGCGGCCGGGGGCAGGCTGACCGAGGAGTGGCGGGCCAAGCACCCCGGCACCGAACCGGCGTCGGTGCTGCTGGACCGCACCCTGCAGGAACGCCGCCGGAAGTGGGAAGAGGAGCAACTGGCCAGATTCGCCGAGAAGGGGCAGAAGCCCCCGGCGGGCTGGCAGGCGAAGTACAAGTCTCCTGCCGCACCGGACACGAGCGATCTGCCGGAGTTGCCGGATGGTTGGGCGTGGGCGAGCGTGGAGCAGTTCACGACGCTGGTGACAAAGGGCACCTCTCCCAACTGGCAGGGCTACGAGTACACAGACGACGGCGTTGCCTTCGTGCGTAGCCAGAACGTGCGGTGGGGCAGCCTCGACTTGTCTGAGTTGGCGTTCCTCTCCCCCATGTTCAACGAGACACACCGGAACTCGATCATCGAGGCCGGGGATGTTCTGCTGAACCTCGTGGGAGCGTCCGTTGGGCGGTCTGCTGTTGCCACTGATGAAATCGCAGGAGCAAACCTGAACCAAGCCGTCGCGATCATCAGGTTGGTGAGCGGAGGGATGCTCAACCGCCTCTTGGTGGCATTCATATTGTCACCGTTAGTCCAGTCGCACATCACAGACACCAAAGCGGATGTCGCCAGAGCAAACTTCAACCTCGATGACATCCGGCCAATGCCCGTTCCACTCCCCCCTCTCGCCGAGCAGACCGAGATCGTTGCCGAGGTGGAGCGACGGCTCTCCATGCTGGACGCGATGGAGAGGCAGGTTGACGCCGGACTGACGCGTTGCACCCGCCTGCGGCAGGCGGTGCTGAAGCGTGCTTTCGAGGGCAACCTCGTGCCTCAGGACCCCAACGACGAGCCTGCCAGCGTGCTGCTGGAGATGATCAGGGAGGAGAGGCGTCCCTAAGCCACGTTGCAGCCGTAGGGATAGAGCCGGTTGACGTGCCAGAGTGCATCCCGTCGGGAGGCCAGGCAATGGATGTCATCAGCTACGACTGCGTAATGCAGCAGGCAGGCAACACCTGCCCACATCTCCTGCTGGGCAACGGTTTCAGCGTCGCCTGCGATACCCGGTTCGGTTACACCAGCCTGGTAGACGTGGCCTCCCAGGTCGGTGCCATCGACCAACAGCTTGTTGATGTGTTTGACCACCTCTGCACGGCCAACATTGAGGGCGTGATGCAGGAGTTCAACGAAGCAGCGTGGCTCGCCCAGCATTTCGGCGTCCAGCTTCCCTTTGTTTCGCAGTGCGTGGACCAGCTACGAGAGGCGTTCCTCGCCGCACTCACGGTGGTACACCCGGACACTTGGGCCCCGATAGACCATGACCGGATGGAGATCTGTGCTGCGTTCGTCGAGCCCTACGGCAGAGTCTTCACGACCAACTACGACCTGTTGCTCTACTGGGTGCTAAACGAGGTGGGCCCACAGAGGGAGGACAGCTTCGGGAACTGGGGAGATGCCCCCGGTCTGTTGACTTTTTCGCGAGCCGGTCTCTCGACTGCCACGATGTTCTATCTACATGGTGCTCTGCACCTATACGAGAGCGCCGATTGGACCGTGAAGCGTCGTCGATGCGGCACGGATCCGCTGCTGACAAGCATCCGAGCCGAGCTGGCTGCTGGCGAGGTCCCCCTGTTCGTCTCCGAGGGCAGTGCAGGTGCGAAGGCCGCAAGGGTCGCGGCCAGCGAGTATCTGAGCACGTGCATGCAGGTTCTGCGTAACACTGACGGCACGCTTGTCATCTACGGCCACTCCCTCTCGGACGCCGATGCCCATATCCGTGCAGCCATCGCCGAGGCCAGAGGGCTCGATAGGCTGTTCGTTGGCCTCTACGGGGATCCCGACTCGCCAAGTAACGCAACCACCCGGGGGGCCGCCGAGCGGATCGCGGCCGAACGACAAGCGTTCGGTGGGCCCGCGGTACAGGTACACTACTACGACAGCAGCACTGCAAGGGTCTGGGGCTGAACCAATATGGCAACCGACACCCAACAGATCGTCAACAAGGCCTGGAGCTTCGCCCACGTCCTGAGAGACGATGGGCTCTCCTATCTCGGCTACACGGAACAGATCACCTTTCTGCTCTTCCTGAAGATGGCGGACGAGCAAACGAAGCCTCCTTACAGCCGCCCGTCGATGGTGCCCTCGGGGTACGACTGGCAGAGCCTGTTGGCTGTGGATGGCGAGGATCTTCTGATCCAGTACCGGCACATCCTGGAGCACCTCGGCACGCAGACGGGGATGCTCGGCGAGGTGTTCCGGCGAGCCAGGTGTGAGATACAGAACCCCTCCATCCTGCGGCGTCTCATCGCCGAGCTCATAGATGTCGAACGCTGGTCCGCCATGCAGGCGGACGTGAAGGGCGACATCTACGAGGGCCTCCTCAAGCGAACCATGACCGAGGTGGCGGGCGGGGCGGGTCAGTACTTCACCCCCCGCGAGTTGATCTCGGCCATCGTGGAAGTCATGCGGCCCAAGCCTGACGACACGGTCTTTGACCCAGCCTGTGGGACGGGTGGCTTCCTACTGGAGGCACACCGGTACGTGTCTGACAAGTACGGCCGGGACCTGGACACTGACCAGAAGCGGCACCTGCGGGAGGCCTTCGTGAGGGGCACCGACATCGTGCCGAACACGGCCCGCCTGTGCATCATGAACCTGTACCTGCATGGCATCAATGCTGACCCGTGCCCCATCGAGTACCGAGACAGCCTCGCCCTGGAGCCGAGCGAGCGTGTCAGCATGGTGCTGACCAATCCGCCATTCGGCAAGAAGAGCAGCATCTCGGTGGTGAACGAAGAGGGCGGCCTGGACCGGGAGGACACGTCCTACGAACGCACCGATTTCTGGACCACGACCAAGAACAAGCAGCTCAATTTCCTGCAGCACGTCAGGTCACTCCTCAAGGCCAGTGGGCGATGTGCGATCGTGGTGCCCGACAACGTGCTGTTCGAGGGCGGTGCTGGCGAGACCGTCCGCCGCAACCTGCTGCACGCCTGCGACGTCCACACACTCCTGCGGCTGCCCACCGGCATCTTCTATGCCCAAGGCGTCAAGGCCAATGTGCTGTTCTTCGACGCCCGCCCGGCTCGAGAGGAACCAGCGACCAGCAAGCTGTGGGTCTATGACCTGCGGACCAACATGCACTTCACTCTGAAGACGAGCCCGATGGTGCGAGCTGATCTGGACGGGTTCGTCGAGTGCTACAACACCGACAACCGGCATGAGCGGACCTCGACCTGGTCGGAAGAGACGCCGGAGGGTAGGTGGCGGTGCTTCACCTATGACGAGCTCGCCAAGCGTGACAAGCTGAACCTGGACATCTTCTGGCTGCGGGACGAGAGCCTGGAGGAATCCGACAACCTGCCCGAGCCCGACGTGCTGGTTCAGGAGATCGTCGACGACCTGGAGACGGCACTCGACGAGTTCAGACAGATCGCGAATGGGTTGGGGGAGGCGTAGGATCAGGGCTCGGAGGTCGGGAGCTCCGCGACCCCGGGCCGGTTCCGCACTCGGAGGCTTCTGTTGAAGGCGTGAGGAAGGCAGGGCGGCGGACGGACATGCGAGTCCGAATAAGGGGAGGCTACGAGATGACCGACATAGCCCCGCATATCGAGTCGTTCCTGACCAATGTGGGTGGCGGTGCGATCGAGATCTACAACGAGGCCAGCGTGCAGTTCGAGCTGGCAATCCTGCTGCGTGCTGAACTCGAGCCGGGCCACACGGTCCACCTCGAACGTCACGTCGACGCCTTGGTGGACGGCGACACCACAGCATTTGAAAAGAAAGAGGCAGACATCATCGTCTGCGACCCAGACGGCACGAAGCACTGCATCGAGATCAAGTTCCCGCGAAACGGCCAGCACCCCCGGCAGATGTACAACGCCTGCGAGGACATCCGCTTCCTCAAGCGACTAGTGATGGAAGGGGGATTCGGGACTTCCCACTTCCTGATGATCGCCGATGACCCCCTCTTCTGGGGCGGTGGGTATGCGACCGCCCCGATCTACGGGCATTTCCGTAAAGGCGTTCCTATCACTGGCGGCGTGATGTGGGGAGGGCTTCCGCTCCTCGAGTTCACCGGGGAAAAGTACACGCTCCAGTGGTATGAACTGCTGGGAACCAACCTGCGGTACATCCTACTGCCGGTGTCCTAGACGCATCAGCCGACAGCTCTAACGCATCGACGCGTAGGGGTCTGCCACGGCCCGCACCTGCTGCCCGCCGAGCCCGCCCTCGACTTCCCGGGCGAGAGCGGCCGGAGCACTCGAGGGAAGCGTAGGAAGCAGTTTCGCGATCGCCGCACTGTGCGGCTGGTGCAGGGGTCCCGGGAGAGGCGGACCCGGAGGGGTTCAGCCGCAGTGGCCGTCAGCGAGGAGCAGGTCGTGGACGGCGGCGAAGCCTGCAAGAGCAGCACCGTACGCCGGTACACGGACGCGGAGGGGCCGTGCATGCGGTCGCCGGGTGGCCGTAGCACGAGACCTGTTGCCAGAGGACGCACCTCCTCCCAGAGATAGTGCCTGCCCCACCTCATTGGGCAGTCTCCTCGGACCAACTGCAGAGGTGCATCGTGGTGCCGTACATCGCTGCTGAGGAGGCTGAGGAGGACAAGCGTAAGGGTGAGAGACCCAGAGTAGACTTCGTGGTTGTGAAGGACAATGGGCCGTGGATGGCCACCTATGCCAAGTGGCTGCCAGCCAGCCCATCCGGATCGGGGATGGCACGGCCACTCGGGAGGATGATGACGTGAACCGGGATCGCCTTGAAGTGGATCAGGTATGGACCGTGGCATTCTCCCCGAACGGTCGGTGGTTGGTCTCGGGGCAACTGGACGGTCTGGTGAGGCTGTGGGACGCGGGTTCATGCGAAGAGGTCGCGTGCCTCTTCGGGCACGCGAGGGCCGTCACGGGCGTGGCCTTCTCGCCGGACGGTCGGTGGATCGTTTCCAGTTCCCGCGATGCGACGGTGCGTGTGTGGGATCCGGAGACGAGGAAGCAAGTCGCCTGCCTCTGCGGGCACGACGACGGCGTCACGAGCGTGGCGTTCTCCCCAGACGGTCGGTTGGTCGTCTCGGGGTCGCATGACCATACGGTGAGGCTGTGGGACGCGGGGTCGTGGGAGGAGGTCGCCTGCCTCCGCGGGCACGCGTCGGCCATCATGAGTGTGGCTCTCTCGCCGGACGGTCGGTGGATCGTCTCGGGCTCCCTCGATCTGACGATGCGGGTGTGGGATGTGGAGGCGAGGGGGGAGGTTGCCTGTCTCTACGGCCGCCCCTCCCCAGTCATGTGGGTGGCCTTCTCGCCGGGCGGTCGGTGGGTGGTCTCGGGGGAGGGGGACGGGACGCTGTGGTTGTGCGACGCGGCGTCTTGGGAGAAGGTCGCTTGCCTCCGTGGGCACGTGGAGTCGGTTACGGAACTGGCCTTCTCGCCGGATGGTCGGCGAATCGTCTCGGGATCTGAGGACTGGTCGGTGCGGGTGTGGGATGCGGAGGCGAGGGAGCAAGTCGCCTGCCTCTCTGGGCACGAGGACGCCGTCAGGAGTGTGGCGTTCTCCCCAGACGGCCGGTGGATCGTCTCGGGCTCGCATGACTGTACAGTGAGGGTGTGGGACGCCGAGACGGGGACCTGTCTCCACTCGGTATCTATGACTCGCCCTCGGCCTGGCCCGACTCTCGATTCTGACAGTCCGTTCCCGGTCACGGAGGGGGCGGATGAAGACATCATGGTCGATTCCGATCGTCAGTTCCCGGTCACGAAGGGGGCTGATGAAGACATCATCGTCGATTCTGACGGTCCGTTCCGAGCCAGGGAGAAGACGAGGGCCGATCAGACGCTCCTCCTTCCACGAGCCGAGACACGGGGAGTCTGCGGTGACGCCGCGGACGACGCAGCAGACGACGTCGACTGCACCGTCCTCGCTCCGCCGCAGGCACCAACCGGGGACCACATCATGGTCCAGGTGTACGCACACCTACCTGAGCTGCCTCAACTGGTGATGGATCAGGCCAGAGAGTTCGATGAGGGGGCAGGGCGTCGAGGGGCGACATCCCTGGGGACGAGGATCGGCCAAGGGGTCAGGCTCGCGTTCGAGGTTGCCCTGCCCGAACTGGTCGTTCCGCAGCCTGTGAGGGAGGTCACGTGGCGGGGCCACGTCGAGTGGGTCAGCTTCGATGTCTATGTGCCACCTGACGCCCGGGTGGGGTCGCATATCGGGACGGTACTCATCGCTCAGGAATCCGTGCCGATCGGCGAGGTGAGGTTCAGGCTGACCGTGGTCCCTCTCGATGGCGTCGTGCCTCCCGCCCGGCGTGGCCCCGTCGGTCAGGCCCGACGCTACGAGACTGCGTTCATCTCATACGCGTCGAGAGATCGCGAGGAGGTGCTCCGCTGCGTTCGGATGCTGTCCCCGGCCGGGATCGAGTTCTGGCAGGATGTGTTGAGTCTGGAGCCAGCGGATCGCTGGGAGGAGGAGATGTGGCGTCACATCGACGAGAGCGACGTCATGTTCCTGTTCTGGTCTACCGCGGCCAGGGAGTCCGAGTGGGTGCAGAAGGAGTGGCACTACGCCCTGGAGCACAAGGGGGACGACTACATCCGCCCGGTCATCATCGAGGGACCTCCCCCCGTTCCCCCGCCACGAGAGCTGAGCCATCTGCACTTCGATGACAAGGTGTGTTACTTCCTGAAGGCCACTGCGGGGGGCTTCTCGGACACCGGGTAGGCTGCCGCGTCCGCCCTCGACTCCGCGGGGCGAGAGCTGCCGGGGGCTGAAGGGTAAGGAGGATGAGGGGTTGGGTGAGGCTCGGATCAGACGCTGGATCCCGTCGGGGAGGACGAGGCGGCACTCTGAGGAGACGTGATGGCTGTGGGTGTCATATTGAGGTCGACCTGCGGGGACTGCCGGAGCGAGCTCGATCGCCGCAGGGGCGATAGCTTCAACGCTCAGGTACTGCACTGCGACAACTGCGGGCGAGACAGGTGGGTGACCCACGATGAGGTCGACGACTTCCACCTGCGTCATCCGAAGGCATGGCATATCGAGACGGGCCTGACCGAAGCGGCGAGTTGCCGCTGCACCGAGTCCAGATGCCCCGATGGTCCGATGGTCCGGTAGAGGGAGATGAACACGAGACAGCCCTCGAGGAACGGTGTGGCCCGTGTCGGTGCGGCGGACGGCTCCGGTTCAGCACGCCCGTCCGCTGCCGGGTATGCCGGTCGCTGAAGTGCGAGGGGGATCCACCCGGGGTCTACAGATACTTCGACCAGGCGGAGCACTGCCGGGAAGCTGCCCCCTGCAGCCCTTCGGGCGGAGCTGAACGCGTGGTACGCCCGGCTGTCCGGCCTGACCCGCAAGCAACTCCGCTACATCCTCGATCCGCACGGCCTGAGCGAGAGGGAGCTGGCGGACATCCTCGACCCGTGGGGAGGGCCCGACCTGCTCGGGCCCGCAGATGCTCGCCGCCGAGCCAGGCATCGACTTGCTGAGCGGGAGTTGCCGGGGGGATGTGGAGGCGGGGTGTCCGCCGGACCGTCGGCGAGCGAGGGCACCTCCTTCGTCGGTAGCTTCTTCGGAGGAGGCGAGTGACGTTGGCCCGGTGGTCAGCCCCGGGGTCACAAAGGGCACGGATCTCCGGGGTGGCGGGCGGACAGCGACCCGCCGGGCGTTTCGGGGCTCTGGCGGAAGTGCACGCTACCGCGGGTGCCCCCGAACATTGGTCGCCCTCGCGTCGTGATGGCGGCCTGGGCAAGGAGAGCACACTCGATGGAGGCCATTCTGGATAAGCGACCACTGATCCTCCTGGTCATCGATATCCCGGAGATCATCGAAGTGATGGCCACGGTGTTCGACGTGGACGGCTACGATCACAGGGTCGCGGAAACGTATGCGGAGGCGGTGCATCTCCTCAGACAGCACGATAGAGAGATCGCCCTGGTGATCACGGAGCTGGTATTCCATAGCACGCGGATGGGCGACGAGGTAGACCCGGACGGATCCCTGCGGGACAGCACAGAGGAGGAAAGGTGGTACCCCGGCCTTCGCCTCTACCGCCGGTACCTCGAGCAGCATACAGACCGCAGGCCGTGCATCTTCGTCACGTCAATGCTAGACGCTGCCCCTCCTAGCTTGTCGCTGCGGCCAGGCACATACTGGTTCTCGATACCTTTCGATTCGAGGTCGTTCCGCTCGAAGGTGCGGCTGGCACTTGACCACACACGTGAGACGATCTACGCACGGAATGTGATCTCTCCTGCACTCCGCCTTGAGCTGGGCGAGGTCAATGACGAACTCATTCGGTACCTGGCCACGCATCCCGAGTACATGTACGAGTTGCGGCCCAGGCTATACGAGGAAGTCGTTGCATGGCTGTTGGCCGACATGGGCTACGATGTCGACCTCACGAGGATGAGCAAGGACGGCGGAATCGACATCATCGCCACCAAGACCGACTGGGCCAGCGATGTGCTGCTCGTGGTCGAGTGCAAGAGATACCGTCGCAGCAACCGTGTCGGGCTTGGGATCGTGCAGAGGCTCGAAGGTGCGGCGAGCGGGATGGGAGCGGACAGAGCCATGCTTGCGACGACCTCCTCCTTCACGAAGGAAGCATGCGAGTGGGGGCAGCGTTCCGTGGGGATAAGGCTCAGCCTGAAGGACTTCAACGACTTCAGAGACCTTCTCAGTGGGTACCGTGAGTGATCGCGGTCGGGAGATGGCTACACTCGACCTGCTCGGGCCCGCACCTGCTGCCCGCCGAGGCCGCCGATGATTCCCCAGCGAGGGGTTCGGGCAGTCCGCCGGGTCCTGGCCGTGGCTTTCCGCCCGTGCGGCAAGGAAGGACGCTAACGATGCCACCACCATCTGCCCCGAAGCCCCTCAGCAAGAGCAATCCATCCATGTACAAGGCTCATCCAGAGGCCAACCGGCTATCGCTCATTATCCCTGCCACATATGTCTCAGAGGCCAGGGACGAGCAGAGGATTTCCTGGCGTGCTTTCGTTGAGATGAGGGAGTGCATCCAAGGGCTTGCAGCACTAGCCACGGCGTGGAAGCCTGACCTGGTTCTGTTCTTCGCGACCGGGGCATCCCGTATGCCTTCCCTCTGATGAGAGTGCTGGCACAGGAAAAGATCGAGGGCCTGATCGATGGACGGTTTCACATGTTCGCAGGACTGGCCTGGGATGGTCACATCGGCGGAGCTTCCTCAGGTGAGTACTTCGTCTCAGAGCTACGCACGCTCATGGATGCGGTGCGAGGGCACTTGCCAAGGAAATCGCCGACGAAGATACTGTCATTCGACACGGCCAACAGCGGCAGTGGGGCAAACGGCCTGCTCGGCAGACTGGACGAGGCCGTGACGGGAGAGCACGGTCAGGTGGAATCCAAGGTCGCGGTGATCGTGAACCACGCCGAAGCCCTGGAGCAGGAGGCCGACAGCACGAAACTTGAGCTAGACAGCTCGCTGGACCCCGTGTGGTTACAGAAGCCCTCAGCGTATGTCGGGCCGGAAGTGGTGGCCGCCTTCGATTGGATAGACTTGCCAATGTCCTCGGTGGGACACCGCCTCCGCCTCTCGTACTGGCCCTACTCGTGCGTTCCCACTGAGGACAATGCTGAATTCATGGGCGTGAGGTCCTCACACAAGGACCTCGGAGTCGAGACGACTGGTCAACTCGGAGCGATCATCCTGACGCGGGACGACGGTATGGATTCATATCTAGGAGGGCCGCGATCGGCGACCGCCTGATCAACCTGCTCGCACTTCCGGATGGGGATGAGTTGTTCCAAACGCTGAGGCGACAGATGACCGGAGACTTCCCGGTCGAGTTGGGGGAAGAGGCGAACGAAGACCGCCGGTGGGCGAACGAGGTGTTCGGCCTTGGGTGGGAGGAGAAGCCGGACAAGGTCACCGACGAGTTGCTGCACTTGAGCAGGTTGTGGAGCCCCGTCGAGATCCACAAACTGGCAAGAGACCACAAGCTCCTCCCGGAGCACGGCAACAAGCTGAAAGCCAGCATCAGGAAGCTGGATCAGCCCACCGAGTGTCTGCTCGCTCTCGAGCGGGCCCGACCTGATCTCAAGCGACGCGAACCGTCTGGCCTAGAGAATGACGAGCTGGTGCAATGGTGGGTGGACGAAGTCTGCAAGTGAGCTCGGCGACGGCAAGCACAGACCGGCTGCGAAGCCGCGTCAGGAATGCGGTCCCTGGCTGTTCACTCCAGAGGGTGGACCTGTGTCCCGGCAGCCACCCGTGGACTGAAGGCTGCGGCTGCGTGATCGCGGTCATCGTCCTGCTGATGGCGGGGGTGGCCCTGGCCGTGGTGCGGTAGCGAGCGAGGCACACGGACACTCGACCGTGATCGCCGGGTGGAGCATCAGGAGCGATGGCAGGAACGGAGACCAAGCAGACGTTCACCGGGACCATCACCGCCGTGAAGGCACGCATTCGGCTGCTGCGTTCCTTCGACCAGATCAGCCACGCCTACCTGGGCTACGTCCTCGTCCTCGACGGGGAGCTGGACGGGCAGCCGGTCGAGGAACTGCGGATCGCCGTCGGTCCCAAAGCCCACGAGACGCACCAGTTCCGCATCGGCGATCGCGTATCGGGCATGGCGGTGGCGGTCGCCGACGCGGAGACCGAGTGGGGAACGCACTACAAGGTCAGCGGCCTCAGGATCCTGGCCAGGGGCCCGGCGGAGCAGGCGGCAGCGGCCAACCCGGATGGCGGCATCGCTCCGCCCCTGCCGGAATATCGTGCCCGAGGCCATCGGCGACTGGATGCGGGCACCCACGCTGCGAAGTGCGGGTGCTGCCCGTTCGGGCTGGCGATGCCGACGGAGATCACCATCGACCAGTGGGATCCCCCAACAAGCTGTGGCGTTTCGAGACCCACTGCTACGGCCCCAGGGACTGCCCTCGATACCTGGCTGGGAAGCCCTACCGGGTGCAGGGGCGGAAGCCGGACATGGTGTGGGTGGACGACGACGTGGAGAGGGAGGCGGAACGGTGATCTACCATTCGCTGGTCGACGAGTACCGTAGGCTCGAGGCCTGCCACCGCCGCACGCTCGTCCGGCGTGCGGCGAGGCTCGTCCTGGGAGGGTCGGTGATCCGGGTCCTCGATCCTGGGGCGGACCACGACGTGTTGTCCGTTCTGGTGAGGCTGAGGGTAGATACGGTGCCCACTCTCGTCGGGCAGGAGGGATTCCGCAGGTGGTTCGAGCGGGCTCTGCGACGTGTGTCGGCAGCCATCATCATCCGCAACGCCGACAGCCCCCGGGTCCATCCGGGCTGCAAGTGGGGCCACGGCACGAAGATCCTGACGCTCTTCCTGAGAGAGTTGGTGATGAGCAGTCGGTGCTTCAGCGACACGGATGCCGAACGGATCGCCCCTTGGTTGTACACGCCGCTGGACCGGATCGCTCTCAACCGACTGTCGCAGTTGGGGTATCCGAACGGGATCCACGCCATCAAGCACCTGGACTCCGCCCGGGTCTTCTACCGCATCCAGGACGATCTGAGCGAGGCGGCGGCGAGAGTCGGCGTACCGAGGATCTGGTTCGACGACGTGTGGGCCGGGTACGAGACGGGGGTGGCCCTCGATGGTGGTTGCCTGCCAGCTATCTTAGGGGATGTCCCGGCGGTCCGCTGCCCTCTGCCCCGTGCGGCTCCAGGATCGGGATGCGACCAGCCCCAATGACGACGGGATTCAGGAACAGCACAGCACAACCAACGCTCCACCCGTCGACTTGGGCCAGTCCCCAGACCTCCCTTTCGCCGAGGGCGAGCGTATGTCTCAGTTGGGTGGGGTTCACCCAGTGGAGAGTTGTGCTGAAGCAAGTGGTCACCTCCTCGATCACGCCTTCCCATTCGCACCAGTCGGGCTGCCCGAGGGGATCGGTCATCTCCAGCGAGTCTCCCTCTCCCCGCTGCGGTCCGAACCGTATGATGCCAAACCTGCCCTCGAAGAGGACGAAATCGCCGGGTTGCCAGCATTCCGGAGCCAGAGACGCCCGCTCTCGGACGCGGGGCTCGAAGCTCTGCCAGCAGCGGTCGAGCACCCAGACCAGTCTGTCGGTGTCTGTCGTCCTGAACTCAGTGGTCTGCTCAACTGACTCCCCCTCTGCTACGTTCGCCCTCAGCATTGCTTTGAGCCACGCCGCAGGAGCCGAGACCCCTGCCTCGCCCCCGAGACTGCGGTCATGGCGTGATGTGTCCTTGTGCGTTCTGGTCTCCGGGCCGTCAGGACACAACTGCCCATAGAGGGTCTGGGTCTTCTCCTTGTTCCAGTACACCTGCAACCATGCCATCGGCGACCTCCCTGGACTCACGCGTCCGCCCTTGTGCCGCGGGCACCGGACGTATGAAGGCGTTGGCGTCTCACTGCTCGGGGAGCGGGTACTCAAAGGTGATCTGCGTGCCACCGACATCCGCCTGGTTGCGGACGTACTCATCCGAATGCCGACGGCCCACACTCAGCACAGCCTGTCCCGACCTCACCCGCATGCCCCCCCCTGCAGAGAGCGTGTGCTGTGAGGCCTCATGGAGCCCCATGCCCCGACCCTCGCCCGGGTACCTCGAGATGCCCGGCCGCATCGCAAGGGCGAGGGCCTCACGATCGCCCAGTTCGGCGTAGTCGGGCACAGCTTCCCGAAGGGTTGCCGCGATCCCGCTGCCTGCGTCGATGAAGCTCACGGAGAGAACACGGTGGGGCCCGACGCCACTTGACCCTATCCCCACCAAGCCCCAGGCTCCTCCGTGGTCGTGTATGTTCGCAAGTGTCTCCCATACAGCGATGAATGACAGGTCACTGAACCGGTCCGTGGTACCGATGGATAGCCGTCCAACAGGCGATGACCATAGCGAGTCGGCAGCGACCGCCAGTGGGCTGAAGACGTGTTGTGTCCATCCGCGTGTGAGATCCAGATGGACTATCGTGTTGACGTGCCTGTCCATCAGCGGGACCTCCTGTCCGCTGACGTCGGGAATCGTCCGCCTGGAGTACAGGCGGGCTGCATACTCAGTCGGGAACGTCGCCGCGAGGTCTGGGCCAGCCGCCTGCTCTATTACGCCCGGGACGCCCCACCGGTGCATGGTACGCAGCACGGGATCGCTCCGTGGCCACGTAACGCTGAGGCGAACGTCGAGGCTCCGCAACCGGCGGAATACTTTGACGAGAAGAAGGCACTGCTCCATGGTCATGTACCGGACTTGGGACATGTCCACGGTGACGTCCTCCCGCGGTGTCTCGCGGGAAGTGGCGAGCAGGACGCTCTCCCAGAACCGGTCCTCTTCCTGCCGCGTGAGGGCTTCGGGTAACCGGATCACGAGCGGCTCTGTCCATTCGATCTGCCAACCCACGGAGCACCTCAGTCGAGGACGCGTTCGGTGGACACCCCTATGCCGGACATGCCGGAGTGCGACGCTGCGGACACAGGCGAAGGGACTGGGGTGTCCCAATCAGGTCGGACCCGACCACGGTCTGTGCTCTCGGAGCTCCCGCAACGATCACCGACGGTGAGTACCCCGACAAGTGCACCGCCTCCGCCCGCATCGCCTTGTGCGGTTCGACGCCCTGGACCGTGTTGCCGCTGTCCAGGAGCAAGCGGCTGAGCAGACCGGTGCCGGAACCGACGTCGGCAACCCCGTGTTCGGGCGTCAACCCACGGTCTCGGCGGAGGGTCCCGACCACCGCGGACGGGTAGGTGGGGCGGTAGCGGGCATAGGCTCTGGCTCGATCGGCGAAGCGTCGCTTCGGGTGGAGCGTCATGGGAGTTCTGCCCTCCAGCGTCACGCGGACTCACGCCATCGGAGTCCCTGCCCGGTCGTCCGTCGGGACTATGTGACGGTCTTACGCACACTCGGCCTCCAGACCCTCTAGCTCCGCCAAGCAGACGGGGCGAGCCCTGCGGACTCGGCGGTCGGCATCGGGGCGTGCACGACGAGCCTTCCGTCTCGTACAAAGGGCGTCCGCTATAGTGGACCCAAGAATATTCCTTCGCCGATGCCAGCGGATGACCTGCTCAGTCTGGCCGCCTGTATGGACGCCGACGGGCATGTCACCAGGAGGCCGCCGCATGACGAGACGGATGTTGCCTCACCGACAGCTCCTGCACCCGGACCTCACACCTCCTCGCCCTCGTCCCCGACCAGCTCGTCCAGTGCCCGTTTGAGGTCCTCCGGTGCTGGCCTCGAGTAGACGGAGGCGGTCACACGGGGATCGCTATGCCCCATGATGGCGGCGGCGTCCGAGATCGCCACGGGCGGACGCCGGATTCCGTCCGGCCCGATTTCACCTGAAGTGAGGCGACGGCAGAGGTCGTGGCGAGCTTGATGTGGCCCGTGGACGCGATCCTGCATCTGCTTGGGCAGCAGGGCACGCATCCGCTCGTGCCAGACCGTCCACACGACGCCGCGGGTGACGGGGTCGAAGGGAAAGCGTTCGCTGCACAGCAGGGCGTCGTGTTCGACCTCCGGACGCACCGCAATGTAGCGACGGATGGCGGCACGGCACTCCGAGTTGAGGGGCACGGTGTACTCACGATTCGACTTGTTGGAGGAGGCATGGTAGGTGATCTCCCCGCTCCGTTCGCCGAGGCGGACGTTCGACAGTCGAGCCGCTGCCAGCGTCGATGCCCGTGCCCCCGTGAAGAGCAGCATCTTGATGATGCACTCGTCGCGGGGCGACAGGGACTCCGCTGCCCTCAGGATCGCGTTGCGGAGGTTGCGTCCCAGCTCGCTGGGGGCCTGCAGTTGCTGCGTCGGCAGCTTGGGCCACTTCAACTTGAGTGCGACCTCGGGAGCCAGCAGGAGTAACGCCTTGCGGATGCTGGCGAACTTCCTCTGAATCGTGCCTGGGGTCATGTCCCTCCTCTGGAGCCAGCCGCGGAACTCCTGCAGGTCGATGGTGGCGACCTGTACGTCGTTCGGGTCGAGGTCGCTGCCGGTCGAACCACGCAGGAACTCCTCGAACTGGGCAGCGTCGATTCTGGTCCTCGTGATCGTCCCCGGAGCTAGGTCGTCGGCCTCGAGTGCCGCCACCAGCTTCGTCACGAATGGGGTCAGTTCCATCTCGTCTCACCCTTCCCTCACATGTCGTTTGCCCGATTCGGGGGCTTGCGACGACCGCCGCCGGAGATGACATACGGCTCCGGCGGAACCTGGGGAACATCATGGGTGTGATGTTCCCCACAGGTCACCTGCAGATGTCGTCGGGGAGGGTGGCAACCCGGATGGGCCCAGGCAAGGGAGGTCAGGATGGGGTGCAGAGAGCGAGGCGACTTGCCGGTTCGCTCGGCACCGGACTAGCACCTAGTCCACCGCGAGGGGGCTGAGGCAGGTACCGGAGCAGGGGGTGATGAATGAACGTACCCCGTGATCGTGGTTACGGAGCTCCGCCAGAGGCCAGCAGCCCTCGGGCTTCGAGACCTCTTCCGCCCAAGGGAGACATCACGTTGAGCCGCAGCAGTTCTACGCAGCGTTCCATACTAGTCATCGACGACGACGCCCTCCTGACGGGAGCGATGGAGCCCGTGCTGGCCGCCGAAGGATACACCGTCCACGTCGCCAACGACAACGACACGGCACTACGCCTGCTTCGGGAGCATGATGACGAGATAGGCCTTGTCATCCAGGACGTCGTCCGGCCGCTGGGAACGTGCCTGAGTGCCGATCACCCGTCGTGGCCTGGGATGGAGACCGTACCGGAGTGGGTAGCAGGCCTCACTTTCTACAGCAAGTACCTCGCGGACGATGCCAACAGGAGACCGGTCGTCTTCTACTCGGTCAGGTGCGTCGATGACCAGACCGCCGAATGGATCAAGTCGCATACAAGCACCTACGCAATCGCCAAAGGCAGGGATCCGGCAGACCTCATCCGGCTCTTGCGGGTCGTCACAGATCAAGGACCACGGGAGGTCTTCCGGACAGACGACCCCGACCCGTTGGTCATCACGCACGTCAGGGCGATCAGCGACGAACTGATAGCGTACCTTGCGAGACATCCTGAGTCGCTGTACGAACTCCGCCCCCGCAAGTTCGAGCAGTTGGTGAGCCATCTCCTGGCCGACATGGGGTATGACGTCGAACTCACGCCTGAGACCTGGGATGACGGGTACGACATCCGGGCGGTGAGGAACGACGCACTCGGACGCGTGATCTACGTCGTCGAGTGCAAGCGGTTCGGGCCGAACCACCGGGTCGACGTAGGGCTTGTCCGGCAGCTATGCGGTGCGAAGCAGAAGGCGGGTGCACACATGGCGGTGCTGGCCACCACGTCGTTCTTCACTAGCAGTGCACGGAAGTACGAGCGGGACCTTGGCCTCGAGCTATCGCTGAAGGACTACGGTGCAGTGTGTGACTGGCTTCGTAGCTACAAAGGGACGACCCGGTAGCTAGTCGCCCACGCCATCGGGATAGTCAGTGCCTCACACCTCGTGCCTCGCCCTCCTCAGCGGCAGGTTGCTGTACACCCTCACCTCGCAGTCCTCCGTCAGCACCCTCGCTCGGCCCACGGCCTGCTCCAGCTCCGAGCCGATGAGGTGGAGTTGGATGGTCCGCAGCAGGTCGTCCCGATAGGTCATGAACCGGAACTCCATGCCATCGTGCTCCACCGTCCGGTAGGCGAGCCGCTCCATCCCTCGATCCGTCCGCCCCAGGGCGTGGGCCAGCAGGTGGTAGGTCTCCTCCCGCATGTGTGGCGTGCCCACGACGGCGATGTCCCTGCCCCCGTACTCGTCCAGGCCCTCGATCGCCCCGAAGTGCCCGATGGCATCCTCCCCGAAGCGGTCCACGATGGCCTTGAACCCGATGAACAGGTAGCCCTCCGGCAGTTCGGGCACCCCCCGCCGCTCGATGTCGGTGCGGGAGTACGTCCTCCCCATCGACTGCACGACCCGGCCGACGGCGGCTGCGAGCGGGATGTCGTGGAAACGCATTTCGGAGCCGAACACGTGGCGGTGGATGGCCTCGCTGGCCGTCGCCGAGAGCAGGATGATCCGCCGGTTCGCCGGTAGGTCTCGACCACAGCAGTAGTGGGCCGCCCTGGCCGAATCCGACCCGCTGACCAGCACGTGCTTCGAGCCCAGCAGGCAGATGACCCTGGAGTGGATCCCGGCGGCCGCCAGGTGGGCCGCCGGGTCCACCCTCCCGAGCAACCCCTCCGGCGTGTCGATCGTCGTGCCGTTCGGTAGGGCATACAGCAGGGCGACGAACTCCGCCAACGCCTCCACCCCCGCGACATCGCCCCCCTGCATGTGCTCCTGCAGGCGAAGGAGGTCGAACAGCGGCACCGAGCCGCAGGGCCGCAAACACTTCAGGGGATCCTCGTCGATGATGACCGGCCTCTCGTCACCCATCCTGTCCAGGACCTGGACGAGCCTGGCATGGGTCGTCACGACGGTGCCGTCGCTGGCGAGGGCCCGCTCCAGGTCGCCGACGTAGGCCTTCAGCTCGGGGAGGGTCGCCTGGTGGTCGAGGATCCAACGTCGGGCCCCATCGAGATCGCCGACCCGGTAGAGGGCCTCCAGCTCGTCGGCGAGGTCCGCCGGGAGTTCGGGCACCTCCGGCGTCGTGAGGCAGGACACGCCCGCCCGCCGGAGGCGGGCGGCGATCTGGTCCTTGAGCCGGTGGGTCGGTACGGCGACGATGGCGGCGATCCCGAGCCGGGCGAGCCACTCGATGTAGCACTCCGACTTGCCGATGCCCGGCTCCGCATGCACCACGTCCACCCTCCCCGGCGTGCGATCGGCCAGGAGATCCGGGACCAGCCCCCACAGCATCCGCCTGGCCTCACCCAGCGACACGAGGTCCCGCCGGGAGGTGATCCTGAGGCTGGAACGAGAGCGGATCGTTCGCAGGATCGTGTCGGCGTGATCGCACGCGTCGGCGTGGGGGCAGAAGCGATCGCACCGCTGGGGCTCCCGGGCGTTGTTCCGGTGGGTCCTGATTCGGGCCTCCCAGTGGCCCTCGCCGAAGTGCCCGTAGAGGTGCGGATGCTGCTGGAGCGTCCCCAGGAACCAGTCCCGTCCCCCCCTGATCCCGCACACGTTCGCCATCAGGCCGAAGAGCTCGGGCTCCCGCAGCCACCCGTGGACCTCGGCATCCGGGTCTGGAAGGGATTCGAGTTCCTCCGGGGTGAGCCCGGTCACCAGCTCGGCGGCGAGGGCACACTCCCTCGGCAGCAGGCCGGGGAACCCTCGCACGTGGACGAGGGGGGCGGCCGCCGATGTCGTTCCGCCTGGTGCCGCCTGCGGCGGCACCAGGCCATCACGGCGGGCAGGAAGTCCAGGGGGGGTGGGATCGAAGAACTCCTCCGTGGCCCCGGCAGACTCGGGAAATGACGGATTCCCGACCCGCAACGATACATAGGAGTCGTCGTGCGTCGGTAATCCGTCAGTTCGGGAATCCTCCCCACGTCCGGCTGACTCCAGTGATGACGAATCTCCGACCCGCAACGATATATGAGAGTCGTCGTGGGTCGGGAATCCGTCATATTCGGAGTCGTGCGGTGAGTCCTCGTCCCCATGATCGCTGGAATCCGAACGAGGGGGGGAATCATCGCAGTTCGCCATCGGGCCATCGCAGGGGGCGAGAGTCGTTTCCTCGCCCCCTGCGATGGGATCGACGACTTCCGTGGCCGAGCGTCGTGTGCGAGGCCCGGAAGGCGTCGCTGCTCCGATCCCCCCGTCATCGGCGGCTCCGCATCGCTCCCTGACCTCCCGGGCGGTCCTGGCGGCGTTGCCGTGGCGATCGGCCTCCCTGATCCTGACCTCGATGGCGGCCACGAGGTCCTCGAACCCGAGGAGGCAGTCGGCGGGCTCGTTCGCCTCGATGAGCTCCGGGCCGGGGAAGAAGACCCGGGCGGCGTCCTTGCAGTCCGGATCGCAGTGGCCCCGCAGGAGGTGCTTCATGCAGTGGGCGACGAGGTTCGAGTATGCGGTTGCACGGGTCACGTAGGAGTCCAGGAGGAGGACGACGCGGTATCGCTCGTGCTCCGCCCTGGAGCTGGGGCTGTGGTAGGATACGAAGGGGACGATGCCGACGGCGGCGAGGGCGTCCCGGATCTCACGGTACGGGGTGCCGTCGTCCAGGTCGAAGGCCAGCAGCCGGGACTTGATGAAGAAGTCCCCGTGGCGTCGCCCCTGGCGGAAGGCTGCGGGGCTCCAGCAGAATCGGGTGACGGTTCCGGAGAAGGTGGTATCCGCCGGGCCGATCACGTGGGGATCCCGGCCCCGGCCCAGGTCCCGGCAGTCCATCCACCACCGCCAGCGTTGCGTGAGCCCCCTGCACCAGGAGGCCTTGATCGCCTTGAAGTCGGCGTCCGAGTGCTCCGGCAGCCGCCTCGGGGCCAGCTCCCAGTCCTTGGAGATCTCGATGGTGTCACCGGCGGGGACGATGGTGGGGGGTGGTGAGTCGGTCTCGTGGATCTCTTGGATCTGCGACATTCGGCATCCCTGCCTCTCTCGATCCGCCGGGCGGAGCGGGGTGGCGAGGGGCAGGGATGGGCCCCGCCGTCCGCTCCGTCCGGACCGGCCGCCCGAGAGCTACTCGGGGGGTTGGATCGTGATCTCGTGCGGGGTCATGCGAGGACTCCGCCAGGATGAGTCATACAACGGTCCTCGAAGAGATCGATCATGTAGAACGGGGATTCCGAGATTCGGGCGTTCCCGAGTCCCGCAGTTCGGCTCCGACTCTCTCGCACGCCTCGGCCGCATCGGCCTCGCCGTGCTTCCTCAGCAGCCTCTCAGTCAGCGGCAGGCAGGCGATGGCTCGGCCCTCGAACAGCTCGGAGAGCACCGACCTGACCACGGCCGACATGGGGCGGTCGCCCCTGACCTGCTTGCCCACGTAGGACATGTCGACTCCCGAGAGCCCCGCGGCGTCCTCCAGCGTGATCCCCAGCTCCCTCATGGCACCCCTCACCGGCATGTCCTCGATCATCGCCCGCACCTCGATTCGGCCTTGGCCAGTTTCCTGGACAGTGGCATAAAGTGAATGGCGTAATGATATGGTCCACTACGCCATGATGGGACTGCTTTGGCTATACGGATCCCGGTCGGCGGATCGACATGGGACATCGCCGGGGTCGGTCCCCACTCGACCATACGGAACATGCCGGGAGTCCACCTGCAAGGAGGAGGCACACACGATCCCCGACAGAGAGAGGGACCGTGGGTCTGAAACGGCTCCTGCACGGCCCGGCCGATCTCGGCGTGTGTGACCTCCGTCTCGTCAGGCGAGCACGAAGCGGTCCGGCAGGTGTGCCCGCTCACCGGCGGGAAACATGCCTGCGTCATGGATCGCCGATAGGGGTGGCCAATACCACCGGGGGCGATCGGGAGGGGTGCGGTATGATCCAGAAGGTGATCCGACTGAAGGGGATGGGCGTGCTGACGGATGCCCTCCCCGACGGGCCGGTCGAGTTCGCCCAGTGCACCATCATCTATGGAGAGAACGGGAGGGGCAAGACGACGCTGTCTCACCTGTTCAGCTCACTCTCGACGAACGACTGTGAGTGCCTGAAGCCGAGGGCGACGATAGGCGAGCACGCATCCCCGAGTGCCGAGCTGCTCATCTCAGGCAGCCACCACAAGCTCAAGGGTTACGCTTGGACGCCACCCCGGGCACACATCGCCATCTTCGACACTGAGTTCGTCAATCGGAATGTCTACTCCGGCTCGAGCGTCACGCCGGAGCACCGGAGGAACCTCTGCGAGTTCGTCCTCGGCGAGGAAGGCGTGGGACTGGCCAAGGATGTGGAGAGGCTGAATGAGGAGATCAGGGGGAAGACCTCCGCGATCGCTGCGGCCGAATCTGCCATGCGGCTGCTGATCGGCGGCGGGATGACCGTCGACCAGTTCCTCGACCTCCCAGCCGACCCTGACGTCGATGCGAAGCTGGCAGCAGCTCAGAAGCTGCTGGACGCTGCGGCAGACGCCGACGAGGTCCTCAAGCACCCTGGACTGGGCCGCATCGAGCTGCCATCGGTGCCCGACGACGAGGGGATGAGCGTGCTGGCGGAGACCGTAGATGATCTGTCGGCTCAAGCCATCGAGAGGGTAAGACGCCACGTTCGCGAGCACCTCGATGACGCCGGGGAGGTGTGGCTGAGGACTGGGCTGGGGTACCTGACCGACGACAACTGCCCCTTCTGCGGCAACGACACCGGCGGGTCTGATCTGGTGGCGGCCTTCAAGGCGTACTTCAGTGAAGCCTACGAAGCCCTCGTGGCAAAGGTGCGAGAACGGGCGAATGCTCTCGAGGAGAGCTACTGCGATGCGACGCTCAGTGCCTTGCGGGCGGCCGTGTCGGCGAACTCGGTCACGAGCGAGTACTGGGCGAAGTACACCACTGTGCCGTCGCTCTCGATGGACTGGAGCGAGATCGATGAGCTGTGGCGGCGGGTCATGGAGCTCCTGTTGCCCCAGTTTGCCAGCAAGCTGGCCGACCCGTCCCAAGCCGTGGCTTTCGAGGCGTCGTTGGATCAGGTGGCGGCGTCTCACGCCGCTGCGACGGCTGCCGCGGCAGCGTACAATGATGAGGTGGGGCTCGCCAACGCCGCCGTGGCTGAGTGGAAGCGGGAGCTCTCCTCGGCTGGGGCAGGAACCCACGCTGCCGACGTCAAGCGACTGCGGCTTCAGAAGCGGCGATGGGAAGAGGACACGGCATCGCAGTGTGACTCGCTTCTGAAACTGAGGAAGACCAAGGCTGCCCAGGAGTCGGACAAGGACGCGGCCAAGAAGCTCCTGGACAATCACCTAAAGAAGTTCGAGGCCGAGTACCTGACGGCCCTGAACGGGTTCCTGACGAAGTGCAACGCACCGTTCAGCATACCGGGCATCAAGGCTGCATACGCCGGGGGCGAGCCCCGATCCGACTACCGCATCGGGCTACTCGGGCACACCGTCAACGCGTCTACCAAGCCGGGAGACGCCCCCCACTTCGGCACGGTGCTCAGCGGCGGAGACAAGCGGACCCTGGCATTTGCGTTCTTCCTCGCCAGGCTGCAAGGCGATCCGAAGCTCGCGAAGAAGATCGTCGTTCTCGACGATCCGATGACGAGCCTCGATGCCCATCGAAGACGGTGCACCATCGAGGCCATCGTCGACCTGGCCACCCGGTGCGGACAGCTCATCGTGATGACGCATGATCCGCACTTCGCCGCCGACACGGCCGCGGCACTCACGCAGGCGGGTCGGGCGAAAGGCGGCGGCCTCGTGACGCTCGGGCTTCGCCGGTCTGCCCGCGGGAGCGTCATCTGTGGTTGCGATCCGTCGGACGTCTGCCAGATCGCCTATCAGGCGAGCGTGGAGGACCTCCACTCGTTCGCCATGGACTCGTCGAGCGTCCCCCGTCCTGGACGCGGTTCGCAGCATCAGGCCGAGCCTCGAGGGGCTACTGCGGATCAAGTACCCGCTCGAACTCAGGGGCAGGCGGGAGTTCGGACAGATGGTCAAGGCCATCGAGACGTGCGACGCCTCCAGCAGGCTGTTTCCGCTACAGGAGCACGTCACCGAACTCTACGCGGTGAACGGCTACGCGACCGAGTACATGCACGTCGATGAACCTCTCTCGCTGGCCGTCCCGCAGGATGCCGAGGCACTCGGGTACGTGAAGCGGACCCTTCTGCTGATGGACAATATCTGATTGGGTCTGCTAGCGCAACTTTGACAGTTTGGTTCAGCGAAGCCCTGAGCCTGTTAGGGTCTCAGGGGGGCTTTTACACTACATTTGACCTTCGTTGCTACTCGGGCTCGGTAGATTCAGGCGAGGGAAC
>Ga0181520_10000934_pt1 | contig 62117 bp, 47 predicted proteins | sample PEATcosm2014_Bin_29_FD_132451 | JGI IMG/M metagenome (GOLD analysis project Ga0181520, IMG submission 132451) | Peatland microbial communities from MTU Mesocosm Facility, Houghton, MI, USA - PEATcosm2014_Bin02_30_metaG | ecosystem: Environmental > Terrestrial > Soil > Wetlands > Peat | place...
ACCTGCAAAATCTTTACGTCAAAATATATATTTTAGGGGGGGGAGGGGGGTACCCCTCGGTGGTCAGCGAGCAGTGATCAGTGGTCAGTAAATGTCCGCGGCTCTGGTCATGGTTCATACTTCTATTGTGCGCTCGGTGAGGGAAATGATCTGCAAAATAGTTTCATGCGATTGCCCTGTTGTCACTCCGAAGGAACAGCTCCAGTTTGTAGCCGGACCGCAGTGTAATCTCCTACGCTGTCGGTTATCCAGCATTCTATCCACTGTTGTTGCATACAGCAAAAAGCGGCGCAGCCATGAAAGGCGGCGCCGCACTTTGCTGATTCAGAATCCCACCCAGCGGCGAAAACATGGACCGCAGCGAGGGTGGGGCATCCAGGCCAGATCGCTCTAGAAGAGGTTCCAGAGGGACTGGTTGTAGACCTCGTGGTGGAATTGCACCTCGGAACCCTTGACAAAGGTTCCCAGCTCGCGTGGGCTGCGGTTGGCGGCAGCCTGCTTCAGCTCGGCATACCGGCCCTGCACGTCTTTACCCAGAATCTTGGCAATCCACTCCGAAGACTCGAAGTCTGCAATCGCCTTCTGGATGTTATCCGGCAGGTAGCGGCCACCGGCGCGTAGATTGGCATCCTTCGAGATTTCACCGTCGAGACCGGTCTTGAAGATGCCATAGAGAGCCAGGTAGGGGTTGGCGTCGGGAGCGACGGCGCGGACTTCGGTGCGCATGGAGCGGTGGTTGCCGATGGGCACGCGGACCATAGCGCCGCGATCCACGGCCGAAGCGCGAATCTGGTTGGGCGCCTCGAAGTGCGGGTCCAGGCGGCGATAGGCGTTGACGCTGGAGTTGAAGATCAGGCACAGATCCAGAGCGCTGGTCAGGATGCGATCCAGGAAGTTCCAGCCGAAGGCGTCGAGCTGCTCTTCGCCCTTTTCGTTCCAGAAGAGGTTGGTCTTGCCCTTGGAGACCGAGACGTTGGTGTGCATACCACTGCCGTTGACGCCGACGACGGGCTTTGGCAGGTAGCAGGCCGTGAAGCCCATGTTGTTGGCGATCTGGCGGGTGAGCAGCTTGTAGAGCTGAATCTGGTCGGCCGCGCCTACAACTTCGGAGTAGCTATAGTTGATCTCATATTGGCTGGGCGCGACTTCCGGGTGATCCTTCTCATTTTGGAAGCCCATGGCGCGCTGCACTTCGGCCGAGGTGTCGATGAACTGGCGCAACGGGTCGAGGGGCAGAGAGTGATAATAGCCGCCGGTGGAGATGAACTCGAATTTTCCGGTCTGGTGATAGGTACGCTCGGCGTCCTTGCCGGCAAAGAGGAAACCCTCGATCTCGGTGGCCGCATTCAATGTGTAATTGTTTTTCTTGTGCTGCTCATCGGCATAGGCCTTGAGCACGCCGCGCAGGTCGCCGGAGTAGGCTGTGCCGTCCTTGTCGATCACATTGCCAAAGACCAGCACCTTGCCATTGCCGAAGACGTCGGCGGGCACCCAGTAGAAGGCGCTCCAGTCGATTCCCAAGCGCAGGTCGCTCTCCTTCTGGGCGGTGAAGCCGCGGATGGAGGAGCCGTCAAAGGTGAGGTTTTCGTGAGCGCCGAGCAGGAATTTCTTGTCGTAATCGAGCAAGTGCAGGCGGCCTTCAAGGTCGGTGAAGAGCACGGTCACGGCCTTGATCCGCTTCTCGTCGGTCAGATATTTCAACCGCTTCTCGCGGATTTCGTTTGCTGAAACGCGATTGGCGCGGTCGGCCTTGGCTTCCAGATTCTTCGCTTCCAGCTCTTCATAGGAGAGAGCTAGAAAATTGCGATAGTCAGTGGACATGGTTCTCCTTCTTTGGACGCAGAATAAGGATTGGGACGTTCAAGCCCATCGTAGATACTTCCGCATAAGGAATCCATGAAGATTTTGCGCGGAAGCGGTGGAAAACGAGGCGGCTACCCGCGATGGGCGGCCAGAAACATCATCAGCAGGATTAGCGGAACGATCAGCGCCAGGGCAGTGTAATAGAGGATTTTGCGCAGCATTCGGGCCTTGCGCTTGTTCCAGCCCCGCAGTTCCTCACGGTTTTCTACGCCGACCTGATCGAGGTGCTGCAGGTCCCATGCAAAATTGCTGGCCTTGGCATAGCGGTTGCGGGGATCCCTTTCCAAGGCCCGGTAAAGAACCTCCTGCAACTCGGGCGAGATTGTGGGGTCGGCGACGCGGGGCGGAGTGGGGTGGTTCAACAGACGGTCATTCATCACGGCCAGAGGGGAAGGGCCGTAAAAAGGCAGCGCGCCGGTGAGCATCTCATAGAGGATCACACCTACGGCGAATATGTCGGTGCGGCCATCGCCGCGCTTGCCCTTGACCTGTTCCGGAGCGATGTAGTCAGGCGTGCCCAGTGTAGCGGTGATGTTGGTATAGGTCAGGCGGCGCGCGGCGGTGTCGCTGGCAATGCCGAAATCAATGAGCTTGATATTGTCGTCGGCGTCAACCATGATGTTTTCCGGTTTGAGGTCGCGGTGCACGACGCCGTTGGCGTGGATGTATTCCAACGCTTCAAGAATGGCGACCGCGATGCGGATGGCGCGCTCATGCGGCATTCGGCCTTCAGAGATGATCTGGCGCAGCAGACGGCCTTCGCACCATTCCATGACCATGTATACGCGGGAACGCTGCTCGCCGCCAAAGACGCGCATGATCTTGGGATGCGAGAGTTTTTCGCCGATGCCAGACTCGCGCTGAAAGCGATCAAAGAGAATGGGATCGGACTCCAGATCGGGGTGGGGAATCTTCAAGGCAACCTGGCGGTTATCGCGCAGGTCGGTGGCGCGGAAGATGGAAGCCATGCCGCTACGTGCAACCGGCGCGTCAATGCGATAGGAATCAATCTGCGCGCCTGCTTCTATCGTGTCGAAAAAACCCATTGTGGGGCATACTCCATAGAATGCTCTTCTATGATTCTATCGAAGAAAGGCGCAAGAACAGTAAAGGATTCATAAGTGTTTTGGGGGCAGATCAAGATGCCTGGCGATAGGGCCGTCCGCGCGGCATGGTGCTCATTCGCTCGATCGACAGAATACGGATCACCTGAGCAGTGGTGTTGTCATTGCCATCAACTTCGACGGCTCGCGTCACCAGTTCGCGGGCAATCTGATCGGCGTCCTTATTCTGAGAGACGATCTGGGCTATAGCCGTTTCGCTCATCTCGTCATGCAGACCGTCGGAGCAGAGGACGAGCGTATCGCCGGGGTGCAGGTAGACGGAGTTGGTGTCGGGAGCGACAAACATCTCCGGCCCCAGGGAGCGAATCAGCACGTGGCGGGCCTCGGATTCGGCCATTTCGCTGGCGGTGATCAAGCCCATCTTTCGTTGCTGATTGACCCAGGTATGGTCGTCGGTAATCTGCTTGGCATGGCCGCCGCGAACCAGGTAGCAGCGGGAGTCGCCCACGTGGGAGACAATCGCCCGGTCATAGCGCAGCGCGCAGGCAACCACGGTTGTGGCCATCTTCGTTCCCCGGATTTCGCGCACGAGGGAGCAATCGTGTACCGCGACATTGGCCTGCTGGATGAGGCGCGGCAGCAGACGCGTGAGCATGGAGCCGGCCTGCGCCTTGGCGAACTCATCGGTGAGGACCGAGATCGCCGTGGCTGCGGCGACTTCGCCCAGATCACAGCCTCCCACGCCATCGGCCACGGCGAAGAGATAGCCGTGCGAGAGCGCTTGCTGGCGCGATGCGGGAATGAACGATCCCATCGCGTCTTCGTTGTTGGTGCGAACTTTGCCGAAATCGCTGGCCTGGCCGAACTGAATGTCTAACATGGCGTCCCTGCCTTGAGAGTCGAATGAGTTAGCTGAAATGCTTTGAAACTTTCTCCGTGCGGCCCTCAGCGCCTCGCCTTCAAATAGAAGACGAAGCGCTGAGAGATACCTGGAGTATCAGTTGCGCTCGGGCCAAACTACTTGGCTTCGAGCAGGATTGCCTTGCCCTTGATCTTTGAAGTGCGCAGGAAGTAAAAGGCGCCGTAACCGCCCCAGACGGCGGAGATCAGCAGCGCCAGCAACGGTTCCTTGGAGGTGCCAAGGCCGAAGACCGGGCTGATGAGATAGAAGGCCATGCAAACAAAGTTGGCCAGCAATCCGAAGCCGGGAATAATCAGGTGAAGCACCACGTTGTAGTCGGGGCGTTTGTGGAAGGCCACAATGCACAGTAAGCAACTCAGCCCGTAAAGGATGAAGGTGCCGAAGTTACAAGTCAAAGTAACAGTCAGCAGTGAGTTAGGCAGCGCGGCTAACTGATCGTGAGAGAGGTAGCCGAAGTTGGAGAAGAACCCGTGCGGCAATGCGGCGATGGCAGCGTCAGTGGGCGCGCCGGCGTCGGCAAAGACCAGTGACACGGCGACGACGCCGATCGCCGCGCTGATGGCGGCCAGCGTCCAGATGGCGCGGCGCGGAGTGAGTGACTTGGCGTGCAGCAAGCCGAAGTGCTCCGGAGCCTCATCGTCCTTGCCCATCGCGTAAGTGACGCGGGCTCCGGTGTTCATGCAGCTAAGCGTGGTGCCGATCAGCGCCAGGAAGACGGTGAAGGCCTCGCCGAGCATGAAGTAGCGGCCCATCCCATGGCCCAGGAACCAATCGCCGACGATGATCATCATGTCGCCGACGGGCGCCGCCGAGGCAGCCGCGCTCTGCATGGAATAACCGGAGTTGAGGAAGTAGTTGGCCGCGAAATACTCGATCAGGTAGAAGATCAACCCTTGTATCAAGAGCGAGGAGATGACGGCAATCGGTATGTGTTTGGTGGGATTTTTGGCCTCGCCTCCCATCGAGGTTACCGATTCAAAGCCGACCAGAATCAGAATCGCGACTGTGGCCTGGATAAAGACGAAGCTGAATTTGTGCGGTGCAACCACCGAAGCTGCCGTGGGGTGCGAGAGGAAGTTGCCGCTCGCGTCCTTCTCCGGATAGTCGATGGTGAAGGGAACTGGCTTGCCGGCCGCATCGAGCAGGGGCAGCGGCGCGCCACTGGCGTCGCGAATCGTCGAGCCGTCTTTGGCAGTGGCGAACTGATATGTGTAGGTGGCCAGCGACTGCGAGTCATACTGGAAGGCCGGCGCTCCCGCGGGATGATTGACGCGATAGCCGAGCGCAAGGATGCTGAAGGCGATCAGCGCGGAGATCTGCACCACGTTGATGCCCATGTTGACCGCGGTCGAGGCGCCTGCTCCCTTCTGCGCGATCCAAGCGACGAAGAAGCTGAACAGAACAGCTACCAGCGCCATGAAGATCGGACCGGGATTCGAGCCGCTCATGATGTTGGGGTAGAGGAAGCCGACGATATAGCCCAGGAAGATTCCGGTGGTGGCCACCATTACGCCGGGATAGACCCAGTAGTAAAGGTGCGAGCCCCAGCCGACGATGAACTTGGCGACGCGGGCGTACTTGAAGGCTTTCTCCTTGGACAGCAGCGCCTGCTCGGCGTAGTAATAACTCGATCCGGTGCCGGGGTAGAGCTTTGAGATTTCCGCGTAGGCGACCGCCGTAGCCAGGCAGAGCAGCAGGGCGGCGAGGATGCCCAGCCACATAGTGGGCGCGGTGCTTCCGGTTGTGGCTTGAATGAAGAAGGTGAGCCAGAGAAAGGCGCCGGGGGCGATGAGCGCCATCGCGTTGCTGGTCAGGCCTGTAAGGCCCAGGGTGGCCTGCATCTGTGGTGCTTTCTGATCTGCCATGAGCATTCTCCTGATGAGTGAAGTGAATGGCTGTTCCCGCGGTTTCCCTCCGGGAAATTCGTAAATCTCACCCGTATTCAAACTCGACCTTCGGACTCATCGTCGTAAGCCGCATGAGTTAGTTGAATGTTAGGGCGAGCGCGATAAGGATGACATGAAGAAACGGAAACGATCTGCAAAGATTTCCGCGCGGAGATTTGAACTCCGCTGGTTGGTTGAGGCGCACTCCGCGCGGCCCACCTAAGTGGGCTGAACGGATCAGTGAGTTAGCGTTCTCTAACGCTTGGGGCCGAAGAATGCCACAAAGCTCGCCGTCAAAGTGGATTGCGCTTTTACCGCGTTGTTTGTGTTTCCCTTGGCGAAGAAGTCAATCGTGGACCAATCGCGGCGATACTCGATGCGGGCCAGCAGACCCTCGACCCACTTATATTCGTAAGTGCCGGTGAACTCCTTCAAGTCCTGGCCGCCGTCGGAGCCAGTGGTAAACCCTTGCGGGTCGGAGTAGTATTCAACGCGGCCAGCCAGCGCACTTTTGGCCGTGATCTGCTCGCGAACCGCCAATGCGCCGCCCTGCCAGTGATTCAACTTGGTATCTTCCTGGGCCACGTTGGCATCGCGATTCTGACCGTAGTCATAGTTGAGGTAGGCGTTGAATTTGGCGTTGGGCGTAAGCAACAGAGTCGTGTCGATCAGGTTGCGATAGCCCTTCTGCGTGCCGGGATTCTCCGGGCCGGTATAGTAGTTCAGGTTCCAAGTGTACTTGGTCTTCACCAGCGCGCTGGTCAAGCCGACGGTGGCGCCGCCGTTGCTCTTGGTCAAATCGTTCCAGCCATTGACCACTTGTACTCCGATGGTCTCGGTCTTCGAGACTGGCAGCGAAGAGCGCAAGCCAACGTGAAAGTAGGGAATGGCATTTACAAAGAGCAATGAGCGCGAGTAATTCCAGTTATCCTTGGACTCGATAACTTCCGCGCCCGCCGAAGTGACAAACTTGCCGAAGTCCAATTCCAGACCCTTGGCCGTGGGCGGTTTCAGGCTGAGAAATGCCTGCTCGATATAGTTGCCTTGATTCCGGCCGCTGCCGGCGGGCGCGCCGCTATCATTGACCAGGGTGTTGGTGCGGCCAAAGAGAAGATCAATGTGCGCGCCAACCGGATCGGGATCGTGATTGAGCGTTAGCTTGGCAGCGCTCAGATTGAACTGATCCGTCTTGTCGTTGAAGTTATAAAGCTGGTTGATCTGGCCGTCAGCGCGGTCGCTGGGCCGGTTGGTGTTGTAGCTATAGTAGCCGTCGATGAATCCGCTGATATCCATTGGCCCAACGCTCCACGTAGGAGTTGCGGGCGCTGTAGGAGCTGCGGGAGCCGCTGCTGTTGCAGGCGTAGTCACAGGAGCGGGTGCGGCCGGTGTTTGCGCGCCAGTTGCCATTGCGATTGCCACGGCAGCTCCGGCCATCGTTTGCAGAATACGGTTCGGGTTCATTTGCATCGGCACTATTCCTCCAAAGAATGAATTTGGTTGTATGACCTGGAAAGTTATCGCCAAAAAGTAGGCAAAAGGTCGCACCTGTGCGGTGCCATCCGCAACCTGGCCATCCATCAGGCCACACGGTAGATCTGCCGTATGGATTCCCTTCTATGGGTTCATCGCGGTGTTGCGCCGCTTCCTGAGTGGTCCGATCCTTGCGAACTAATTCTATTAATGCAAAGATCACATAAAGAATAAATGAGGATTACAAAAGGATCTCAAAATGACTGAATTGGTCTCAAGTCAACGCGGGAAATCCTCTGAGATTCAAGAGGATGGAGACCTATGAATTCGCCAACAACAAAATTCTTTTGCATCGATGTAGAATGAGGAACCTGTTAAAATTCTCTCAAGTTATTCCAAAATCGAGGCCGGCACGGCGACAGAAATTCTGTATGCAATCGAGTGCATCAACGGGCCTTTAGCCGGAACGAACAATGATCTTCCCGCAGTAAGCTGTCAACTTATGAAAGGGTAATCGCTTGTTGTCGAGTTTCATCCCGGCGGGTTCTGTACCAGCAGTTGCAGCCTTGTCGCTGGCTGCCGCGCTGGGCGTGTTTATGATCACCCGCCTGGCGACGAGCGCCCGCGGCCACGCCCGGAAAGCGGCGTCTCTTGACGGACAGGTGCGCGATCTCAACGAGTTTACACGGCGCACACTGGAGATGAATCTTCACATGGAGCCTGGGCCGCAGTTGGCCGAACTGGTCCATGAGATTTTTGCGCTGGAGGCCGTGGCGGTTTTCGACGCGGAACTGCACCAGGTTTATCAGGCGGGAAACTGGAACGTGGAACCGCGCGAGATGGCGCAGAACGTCTACACCTTTGGAACCTCGGACGACGACAAGAAAACCGGTGTTGGCCGCCGCGTGGTGCGGCTTGGCTCGGCGCCCATCGGAAGCCTGGTGGTGCGCGGCGATACCAGTCCGCTAACCAACAACGCCATCGCCTCGCTGATCGCCATTGCCTTTGACCGTTACCGGGCCTTCGCCAATGAGAGCCGCATTGAGACTGAGCGGCGCACCGAGCAGTTGCGCTCGGCGGTGCTCGACAGCCTGGCGCACGCTTACAAGACGCCGTTGACAGCCATTCGCGCAGCTTCGTCAGGGTTGAGCGAGATGGGCCACCTCACCCAGGCGCAGGCCGAGCTGGTGGCGCTGATTGACGAGCAGGCCGGTATGCTGGGCAATCTGACCACGCGCCTGCTGACCACGGCGCGCCTCGATGCCGGCGAAGTCACGGTTCATGCCAAGTCAGTCGGCGTTGCGGCGCTGATTGAAGAGGTCATCACCAGCCTCGGCGACCGATTGGCCAGCATGAAGGTGAACCTTGACCTTCCCGACGATAATCTGATTCTGCCCTGCGACCGCCAGTTGATGGTCATGCTGCTCACGCAGTACATTGACAATGCCTGCAAGTATTCGATCCTCGGCACCACCATCACCATTCGCGCCGAGCGATCACGCGCGGAGGTCATCTTCTCAGTGCGCAGTTATGGTCCGCTGATTCCCCTCCACGACCGGGAGCGCATCTTCGACCGTTATTATCGATCTAATTCCCCGCCAAATCGCGCGGCAGGAACCGGAATCGGCCTCTCCGTGGCCAAGCGTGTAGCGCTTCTTCATGGCGGCTCGGTCTGGGTCACCAGCGACGAGGTGGAGGGAACAACATTTTACGCGGCCATTCCGGCCGCGGCGCGAAAGAGGGTTTCCTGATGAAACAGTCAACGATTCGCATTCTACTGGTTGACGATGAATCGGCGATTCGCAGAGCGTTGCGTCCGCCGCTGGTGGAACTTGGCTTCCTGGTAGTCGAATCCTCGCGCGGCGAGGAGGCTCTGCAGATGCTGCGCGCGGGCGGCTTCGACATTGTGCTGCTCGATGTGAATATGCCCGGCATCGGCGGCATTGAAACCCTGCGCCGCATCCGCGCCTTCGCGCCCCGGCTGCCGATTCTGATGCTGACCGTGCGCGACGGGGAAGAGGAGAAGGTCGAGGCTCTGGAGCTGGGCGCCGACGATTATGTCACCAAGCCTTTCAGCACGCGGGAGCTGATTGCCCGCATTCGCACCGCGGTGCGCCGTGTGCAGGCACCGGCCCGCGCCGAAGATGCGCCCATCGAGATTGGCGACCTGCGGCTTGATCCGGTCAAGCGCAAGGTGACCAAGCGCGGACAGCCGTTGCATTTGACGCGCAAGGAGTTCGACATCCTCCACTGCCTGATGAGCCGCGCCGGCCGCGTGATTACCTACGCACGGCTGCTGACCGCCGTATGGGGCGCTGATTGCCGCGAGGAGGTCGAGTACCTGCGCACCTTCGTCCGCCAGTTGCGCAAGAAGATCGAGGACGACCCGGCGAATCCCATCTACTTGCTTACCGATGTCTATGTGGGCTACCGCTTCGCCGATGCGCAGATGTTCATCGAGGAGACAGCGGAAGGCGAGACGCAACTGGAAGAGGCGCCGGATGAATCATTGACATAGAAACTTTTCGATTCATCGGGGTGCCCCCTGGAGAGATGGAATGAAAATGGCCCAGTGCGGAAGCCATGGGCTATTATCACCGGAAAACTCCTGCCTTGATGGGCGGAACGATTCCTGTTAACGTGGTGTCCAACTAAACGGAATCCAGATCAGCATGAACCGCAAAGGCAACCCTTGGGATAACGCGGCTTGCGAGTCGTTCATGAAAACTCTGAAGTACGAACAAGGAGGCGACCCCAGGCTGCGGTCGTGGTTCATGCTTTTATTGTGCGCCGAGGGAGGGTAATTCTCTGCAAATCTCTGCCGGCGAAAACAACCGCAGGTCCTTCGACTCCGCTACGCTACGCTTCAGGATGACAGCGTATTTGTTATACGAAGTTCAGACTCAGGACATTGATCAAAAACCAAGCACGCGGCGCGAGCGGATCACCCAACTGATTGCTGTCTGCCGTGAGCTGTTAGCTGTCCGCTGCTTTTCACGGCGCTTGCGCGATCGCGATGTTGACGCTGCTGCTGTTGCCGGTGACGGCGATGCCAAGCATATCGGTGGCCACGCCGAGCAGCGTCGCCGGGGTAAACGTGACGCTTCCATCCAGAGCCGAGGTGGCTGTCGCGGCTTCGGTGGCCAGCAACTCGCTTTGGGCGCAGCGGCCACGCGGCGGGCAGGGCGGCGCCCAGACATAGAGCGCCTGATAGAGTGTGACCGAGGCGCCGGCCATGGGGTTGCCGTCCATGTCGAGTACTCGCAGGGTAATCTGGCCGGCCGTTTCCGAGAGCAGCAGGCTCTGCGAAGTACCGGAAACGGCTTCGAGGGTTGCGAACTCCGGCTGGGCGCCAAAGGCGGTGTAGGTGACGCAGTGGCTTCCGCCGTTCAGGCACGCGGTCGCGGTCACCGTTTGGCCTTCACTGAGCGGACCCACGGTAAGCGCTTTGGCGGCGATGCCGCTCGAATTGGTGGTGACGGCGCCGCTCGTGAAGGTGATGCCGCTGCCGCTGGTCTGCCAGATCACTGATTGTCCGCTGGCGGGAAGGCCGCTGCTGGTGAGCGCCAGAGCCTGGGTTGTCCAAGTAACGGTAGCTCCGGCGGCCAGCGAGAGCATGGGTGTGAGCGAAGCCAGCGTCGGCGGTGTTCCGCCACAAAACTGCGCTTGCAGGCTGGAGGCGTTGGTCAGCGAAGCAGTCACAATCGACCATGTTGTATCGACCGCGGTCACGTTGATGGTGGCGAGGCCGTCGCCGGTGGCTGTTACCGTGCAGCTCTTCTGGCCGCAGGAGAGGGTCGCCGTTCCGCTCACGGTAAAGATGACCGAGACCCCGTCGGCGGGAATGAGATTTGCTCCCAGGGCGGTGACGGTGAATGCCTCGGGCACGCCGATGGGCACGGTGCCCGAGGGCGCAGTGAGCAGGGTGAGCGCATCGCCTGTGCCTGAGTCGTAACTGATGCCGCCGGTGATGACGCTGGATGCGTAGTAGATGGGCAGATCGTCCACTTCGACATCCACCGAGCCCGTGATGCCGCTGGCCGTGGCGGGCGCGATGGCCGTGATCTCGTTCGGCGAAACGCTGGTGACCATCGCCGCCTGGCCACCCACCAGCACCGTATCGGTCCAGCGAAAGCCCATGCCCTGAATGACGATTGGCCCGCCCGAGGCCGGCAGCCGCAGCGGCTGAACCGTGTCGGCGTAGAGCACCCAGCCCTCGTAGGCGTAGTCCGGCCGGCCGTCGCCGCGTTGATCGGCGACACCCAGACGCACCACGTCGTCGTTGGTGGTCGCCGCTTGCAGCCAGCTCTCGCCCGCGGCAATGCCATTCAGCCCGGATTCGGAGACCACGGGCGCTACGCCCACCGGATCGAAGGCATCCCAGATGCCCAGCGAGAGCCAGGCCTTGGCGTCAGTGGGAGTGCCGCTCTCGTCCAATGCCTCGGTGACCACGGTGAAACTGTTGCCGCCGCGCACCGGGAAGATAAACCAATCGGTCTGGCCAACCTGGCTCAGCCGCCCGCTCCATATCCCGCTGGCAGCCAACATACGCGGCGTGGCTACACTTCCGACGGCATCGTCATAGCCGCCTTCCGATGAGTTATCGACATTGACAGAGAGCGTCTGCGCGCTGCCCGCCGAGAGGTTCGGCACAGAGATGGGCGAAAGCGTTCCCGATGGATCCGGCGAGCCGTCCAGGTAGGGGCCTACCGAGTTGGTGAGGGTGTAATCGGGATTCACCGTCTCGAATGTCACCTGGTAGTTGGCTGTCGTAACGCCCGGAGGCAGCGGCATTCCGCTCAGGTCGAAGAAGCCCTGCATCGCGGCCACGTTCGATCCCCACATCGTGAGCGGGTTGCCGTTCGCGTCCTCAGTGCCAGAGACCGGATTACCGTGGTTGCCGTTGAAATAGGCACCGGAGACAAAGGTGGCCGTGTACTGGTAGAGCGGGTTGCCGTTCGCATCCAGCGGCCGCGCCACCACATTCACGCCCTGCATTCCCGAGCCGGCGGCGAAAGTTATGGTTCCCTGGATGGAAACCGTCTGGGCCGCGGTGATCTGCTTGCCGGGAAAGTTGGCGAGATTCGAGGCGGTAATGGGATAGATACGATTGAGGGCGGCGATGTCGTCGGTGCGCAGCACTGCGGGGTTGGGAATGCAAGCGCCGCCGCTCGCGCCGCAGAGACCGCTGACCGGCTGCATCACCGGCCAGCCCAACATTCCGTTGAGTTCGCCGTTGGTATTTGCGCCGGGATTCACCTGCGCGTAGTCCAGGCCAAGAAGCCGTCCGAAGGCTCGCTCCAGCTCGAAGCTCATCATCTCCAGCCGGTTGGCGCTGGTGGCGCAGAGGCCGTTGAGCAGGATCATGCCGTGAGCGAAAGTCGCATCCGGGTTGACGTTGTCCACCCAAAAGAAGACGCCGTTGCTCTGGCAGCTATTTTGTTCACTCTCTCCGTCTCCGAAGATCGCGTCGGTCACCGAGCCGTCGGCATCGAAGATCACGGCTACGGGAAAGCTGGTGGCGGAGGGAGTCACGTCGGCCGGCGCGGTGATGACGCCGATCTGGTAGAGCTGCTCGTTGGTCACGGAGAAGTTGGCGCCGCTGACCACGATATTTGCGCCGTTCACGTCCTCATTCAACGCACCCATATCTGTGAGCGTTACGCCCGCCGTGGGAATTGCGCTCCAGAGGGCCGCCGCAGCATCCACCATCGCCTTGGCCTGCTGATTGGAGACCGAGGCGTTCAGCGGACCCTGATCGACGTAGTAATTGAGCTGCCCGTTGGCCCAGTGAAGCGGCTGACCGATCACTCCTGAATTGAAATAGCTGACCCCGGCCACATACTTGGGCCCACCAGCCACCGCCGCCGGCGCCAGACCCAGCAGCGAGGCCAAGAGCCAGGTTGCCGAGTGGCACGAGCCGGTTGCCGTGCGGCGCAAGCAGGAGAAGCGTGAGTCGGGCATGGAGACGCTCCAGGCTGGGTCGCCTTGGAGCAGCGCCCTTGGGAAAGCTCCTTACAAGCACGCAGACGGCCACAGGCGCTTTATCGGCACAAAGGGGATTGGCCAGCAGAACAATATGTAACAAATGCATATTTATGAGTAGTTTCTTATGAGCGGAGAGCCGTGCGGCGAGTCCAACCCGCCATGTTGCTCATCTGAATAGAAGGCATTCGCCGAAGGGGAAGGTCAGTCATCGGCAAGAGCTAAAATCGACACAGGAACGCATATGACAGAAATTCGCTCGACCGTTATCCTTGGCTCCGGCTGCGCCGGACTCACAGCTGCGATTTACACAGGCCGCGCCGGACTGAACCCGCTGGTGCTGGAAGGCCACGAACCCGGCGGACAGCTCTCGAAGACCACGCTGGTGGAGAATTTTCCCGGCTGGCCGGATGGCATTCAGGGGCCGGAACTGATCGAGAACATGAAGAAACAGGCGGCTCGCTTCGGCGCGAGCTTTCAGCTTGCGCCTCTGAACAAAGTGGAGCTGGGCAAGCAGCCTATCCGGCTGGAAACTTCGGCGGGCGAGATACTGACGCGCACGCTGATTATCGCCTCGGGGGCGAGCGCGCGCTGGCTGGGACTACCGAGCGAGCAGGCGCTGATCGGTCACGGGGTTTCGAGCTGCGCCACCTGCGACGGCTTCTTCTTTCGTGGCAAGGAAATCGCCGTAGTGGGCGGTGGCGACTCGGCGATGGAAGAGGCGCTCTTCCTCACCCGCTTTGCCTCCAAGGTCACGCTTCTCCATCGCCGTGACGCCTTCCGTGCCTCGAAGATCATGCTCGACCGCGTTTACGCGCATCCGCAAATCATGCTGCGCCCGAACACTATCATCGAAGAGGTGCTGGGCGTCGATGAGAAGGAAGTGAAGGGCGTCAGGCTGCGCGATGTGAAGACCGGCGAAGTAACGACTCTGCCTCTTGATGGGCTCTTTCTTGGGATCGGCCATGAGCCCAACACGAAGATATTTGAAGGCCAGATCGATCTGGACGGCGACGGCTACATCCGCACGGCTGGGAACGTGCTGGTCACAAAAGATGGCCTGCCGCTGCCTGGAGTTTTTGCCTGCGGCGACGTGCAGGATCGCCGCTATCGCCAGGCCATCACCGCTGCCGGATCGGGCTGCATGGCCGCGCTCGAGGCGGAGAAATTTATCGACGAACACTAACTCGTTGCTGTGGGCACAAGATCGCTATTTTCTCGCTGGACTTTCTCCGGTATTTCTGCATCAATGCGTGTCGATGCAGCCCCTGCGAGCGCGCAGCGAGCGTATGGCCGCACCGCAGGTGCTACCAGGTGTGAAAGACAAAGAATCCCGCCGCCACCAGGCAGACGCCCGCGGCGGCGTGGTTCCAGCGCAGGTGCTCGCCGAAGTAGAAGAGAGTGAAGACGGCAAAGACCGTCAGCGTGATGATCTCCTGCATCACTTTGAGCTGGACCGGCGAGAAGCGCTCAGCGCCAATGCGGTTGGCCGGCACTTGGAGCAGGTACTCGAAGAAGGCGATCCCCCAACTGATCAGGATTACCTTCCACAGCGCCTCCTGACGAAACCTCAGGTGACCGTACCAGGCGAAGGTCATGCAGATGTTGGAGAAGATGAGAAGAATGATGGTCCACATAGTTAGATTGTATGCAGGCGGCGAAAGTTGGGCTAGCATACTGGGTTGTCTTAGGCCGGGACTACGATGACGGCGCTCAAGGAAAATCTCGAACGGCTGGAAGAGGAGATCGCCCAGGCCTGCCGGCGCGCAGGCCGTCCGCGCGCCGAGGTCGAGCTGATGGCCGTCTCGAAGACTTATCCGGCGGCGACGATTGTCGAGGCTGCCGCGCTCGGCCTGACACTCTTCGGCGAGAATCGTGTTCAGGAGTTTGCGAGTAAAGCCGCGGAGCTTGAGTCAATGCGCCAGCGTGAAGTGAAACCGATATGCGTCCATCTGATCGGCCACTTGCAATCGAACAAAGCGCAGCGTGCGGCGGAGCTTTTTGATGCGGTGGATTCAGTGGATTCTCTGCGGTTGGCCGAGCGGCTGAATGAAGCGGCGGGTAAGTTAGACAAGAAGCTGCCGGTTCTGATCGAAATTAAACTTAGTGCGGAGGAATCAAAGGCTGGAGTTGCGCCGGACAGCGCGGAGGCCGCGCAAATGCTGGAGAGGCTGCCGAGTTTGGAGAATCTGCAATTGCGCGGGCTGATGACGATTGCGCCCTTTGGCGTTCCTGAAACCGAGACGCGCGCCTGCTTTCGCAGTTTGCGCGAAGGTCGCGAGCGCTGGGCCGCGGCATATCCGCGATTGAGTTTCGAGGTACTCTCGATGGGCATGAGCGGCGACTTTGCGCTGGCCATCGCTGAAGGCGCGACGCGCATCCGCGTGGGAACGAGCTTGTTCGGACGCAGGCCAGCGCCGGGGAAGAAATGATGCTGCGCGCGAGTGCTACCGGAGTCACGCTCGCGGTTCGCGCCCAGCCCGGCGCGAAGCAGACCGCGATTACCGGCATCTACGGCGACGGAGCAGCAGCGCAATTGAAGATTGCCGTCCACGCACCGCCCATCGAAGGCCGCGCCAATTTGGCATTGGTCGCATTTTTGGCCGAGACATTTTCCTTGCCAAAAAATGCCGTCGAGTTAGTCAGCGGCGAGTTATCACGCAGCAAGGTGTTATTGTTGAGGGGAGTTACTTTGGCACGGGCAGAAGTGTTGTTGGCTAAGTGGGTTGTTTAGAGCGACTGAGTTATACGAAGAGCGCGCTCAATGCCTCTTCCGGTTCGGGGCGAACGCGGAAGTCGGCGTGGGCTTCGGCAAAGAGGACCTTCCGGTCTTTTCCGATCACATAAGTCGCCGGCAAGGGCAGCCGCCAGCTATCTTCGCCGTTGACAAAAGGAATGTTGATCAGAATCGAAAGATAGTAATCGCGCAGATATTCAGGCACGGCGTGGGCCAGTCCAAACTTATCCGCCAGCTCACAGCCTGGGTCGCGCAAGACGGGATACGGCAGCCGGTGCTGGCTGACCATAAAGTCATTCTGCCGCTCGGTCTGCGGGCCGATAGCCACCATCAGCGCCCCGCGCGCGCGCAGTGTGCTGTATAGGTCGCGCCACGCCTCTAACTCAGTGACGCAGTAAGGGCACCACCGCCCGCGCAGAAACTTGACGACCAAGGGACCGAGCGCAAGCATATCTTGAGAGCGGACAAGACGACCATTCGCGTCGTATAACTCAAACTCCGGCGCCACAGCGCCGACGGGCAGGATGCGGTCCTCGATGCCGGTAGCGAACAACTCCTCAACGGAGCGCTCGCTGATGGCCAGCCGCTCGGCCGGCACCAGTTCGCGCGTCTTCGCCGTAATCTCGTCGAGTTGGTCCTGGAGGGTGATCATGTTGATCTTCCAGCTAGCTTTCTGAAGTTGAATCTTTCTTCGCCATATTGTCTGATCCGAAGAAACGAGTGATGCATATCAAGAAAATCGCGTTCCATTGCACCGCGATTGGATCTTGCGCGCGGAAATGTGTGGCCGTAAACGATAAGACAGACGATCTGCTCGTATCGAATCTCCTCGATTTTCCAGCGTTCCAGCGTATCGGTAACTTGTAGAAGTGCGTGTTTCAAATCCGACCCCTTGAGTTCAAGGATCACATCGATGTCTCGGTCATAACCAATGATGAAATCCGCACGACCGCCTTCCATAGCCTGAAAATAGCACTTGTCATACTTGATCCTGCGTAATTCCTTGCGTCGTGGGTTTACAAAAGTCGCACCGATTCCTTCGTCTTCAACGAGAAGACTCGTTCGGCTGCAGAATTCAATACATTCGCCTTCGTGAGTGACCTGTTGTGGGTTACGAGGCCTTCTTCTGTTCATATTCCAGCCTCATTAACTCATCAAACTCACTTCCAATTTTGTCTGAAACACCATCGAGATATTCTCCGTTAATCAGTCCTGTTTCAGAGAGAATTGGTTCGGATTTTCCATCGTGGATGCTGTAGGCCTTGAAGAAGCCCGGCTCAATCCAGAACCGCTCGTCAATCTTGATTTTCTTCTTCAGAAGCTTATCTTGCCCGAGTTGACCAGCGAAAATAAGATTGTTGAAGGCGGAAAGGATGTAGGGACTGTGGGTAGTCACAACAATACATACTCTTTGCGCACGAGCATTTGAGAGCCAGCATAGGAGCTTAACAATTTCATATTGCGAACTTGGAAATAAGTGCGCCTCCGGCTCCTCGGCAAACACTGTTAGACCGTCCGGACCACTCAGAGCCAATCTGAGTGACCTAAGCAATGGAAGTGCCTCTTGTTCTCCAGATGACAATTGCTCCAGTGAAAGTGTCCTACCATCGCTGGTTTCGAATTGGACTGTGTCCTTCTTGCTCGATAGCCTTCCCTTCAGGATGGTGTCTTGAATCTCGTCGAACGCTTTTACATGATTTCGATCTCGATCACGGATATAAACTCTATCACTGAATAGCCACTCAGCCATTTGCCCGAATTCTGCAGTTATGGGGTCTAGAGAGCCGACTCGAAAAGCTCTGATTGCTTTACTGTAGTTCGTAAAAAGCGCCCTTCCTGCCGGAATATATAACTGCTCGAAAATGCGTCCTGCACCTAACACTTCCGCAAATCGTTTCGATGCAATCGCTCGAGCTTCCCAAGGTTTTGCGCCCTCGATTCCAACCTTTTTCTTCATTGATTGTTCACGGATATCTCGAATGCTTTTAAGAGCGCTTTCATATGTGGATCGAAATTCAGAACATAGAGTCAGCTTGATATTGTCGCATGCATGATCTTCACGAGATGTTCGGACGATTGAAACAAAGAAAGGTCCGTCTTCGTATCGAATTTCAAATTTCTTGTGTCCCCAAGTTTTTACAGGAAACCACTCATGCAAGAATGTGTTTTTGATCTCCTGTTTAAACTGGTCGAATGGAAGCTCATCGGAAGCAGAAACTACCGCTGAACTAACAATGTTGAGGCAAAAATAGGCAAAACGGCAAAGGAGGCTCTTGCCGCTCGATTGTGGTCCGATTATGACATTAATCCCGGCAATATCTAGGACTGCCTCATCGATTACCGAGAAATTCTTGACCGTAAGCCTACGCATCGCGTCCTCCTTTTACCAACCATTCTACCGCCCAAACCGCTGTTTTCCGCCCATTCCCATGGCGCCCATGCCGCCGCGCATCATGTTCTTCATCATGCCGCCTTTGCCCATCTGCTTGAACATCTTCGCCATCTGGGAGTATTGGCGGAGGAGATTGTTCACGTCCTGCACCGTCGTTCCGCTGCCCGCTGCAATGCGCTTGCGGCGCGTGCCAGAGATAATCTCATGATTGCGGCGCTCCTTGGGCGTCATCGAATTGATGATCGCCTCCAGGCGCACAAACTGCTTTTCATCGACGCTCTTCGAGGCCTGTTGCAAGCCGGCGAAGGGGCCGACCGAGGGCAGCATCTTCAGGATGCTTTCCATCGAGCCAAGCTTCTTGATCTGCGCGAGCTGGTCGCGGAAATCCTCGAGCGAGAAGCCGTCGCCGAGCAAAGCTTTTTTGGCGAAGTCCTCGGATTTTTTGCGGTCGAGATTTGCCTCGGCCTTCTCGATCAGCCCCATCATGTCGCCCATGCCGAGGATGCGTCCGACAATGCGATCGGGATGAAACGGCTCGAAGGCGTCCGGCTTTTCGCCGGTGCCGATAAACTTGATCGGCTGGCCGGTGACGTGGCGAATCGAGAGCGCAGCGCCGCCGCGGGCATCGCCATCCATCTTGGTGAGCACCACGCCGGTAAGGCCTAACCGCGTGTGAAATTCCTGCGCCGAGTTGACGGCGTCCTGCCCCGTCATCGCGTCGGCGATAAACAAAATCTCGCTGGGGTTGAGCAGCTTTTTGAGCCGCTCCATCTCGCCCATCAGCTCTTCGTCGATGTGCAGACGTCCAGCGGTATCCACAATCAGTACGTCGCAGCCCATGTTGCGCGCCTCGCGGCGAGCCTCGGCGGCCAGACGCTCGACGAGCGCAGAGCCAGCGGCTTCGCCTTTCTGATCGCCTTCGTAGAGCTTGGCTTCGATGGATTTGGCGACGACCTTGAGCTGCTCGCGCGCGGCGGGACGGTAGACATCGACGGAGACAAGCATGGGGCGATGGCCGCCCTTCTTGAGCCATGCGGCCAGTTTGCCTGCCGTGGTGGTTTTGCCGGAGCCTTGCAATCCGGCCATCAGAATCACGCTCGGCGGTTGCGAGGCGAATTTGAAGCGTGCCGTGTCTTTGCCCAGCAGCGTGATCAGTTCGTCGCGAACGATTTTGATGACCTGCTCGGAGGGCGAGAGCGCGGTGAGGACTTCGGCGCCGATGGCCTTGACGCGGATCTGCTCGATCAGGTCGCGGACGACATTGAGGTTGACATCTGCTTCGAGCAGGGCTACGCGAATCTCGCGCAGGGCGTCACTGATGTTCTCTTCGGTGAGCGTGCCCTGGCCGCGAAGGCTCTTGAAGGCTCGTTGCAGTTTGTCTGTGAGGTTTTCAAACATAATCTCTACCAGTGTATCGCGGCCCCTGGCACCTGCGGTGCGGCCAAACCACCTGCGGTGCGGCCAAACCACCTGCGGTGCGGCAGACGCTCGCTATCCGCTCGCAGGAGTTTCGTGGTTTCCCATTCTTTCCGGAGATTGCGAAAAGGATGGGGCACGGCGCGTTGGTGCGATTTCACGGCACGAAGTGCTTACTCCGCCGGAGCGATTAGGTATTGCTCGAGCTTGCCGTCGGGATAGGTGTAGGTGGTGAGGCGCAGGCGTTTGGCGGGGCAGACGATCTGGAAGACGCGGAAGGTCATGCCGCCGCGCAGTTCTTCGCCGGATTGGCGGAAGGTGAGCGGCTCGCCCAGTGGCGCCAGGCTCGATTGGAAGTCGGCCAGAGCCTCGGCGGTGAAGTAGTCGCTGAGGTTGGGGGCCAGAAGAGTGCGATCGATGCGGCCCTGCGCGAGATCGTGGTAGATCGCGATGGCCTGCTTCTCGGCGTCCGAGGGCGGGTAGCCGGCCACGATCGGAGCGGCCAGGTGCGCGATGGTCGAGGCCGCGCCGACGGCATCCTGATTGGTGAGCACGGCTACGGCCGCGCCATCATCCACCAGCACGACATTGTCGGAGACGAAGCCGGAGACCTCGCCGCTGTGTTCGATGGAGCGGTGGTTATCGCGGTCGATCACATCGACGCCCAGGCCGTAGTGTGTTCCCTTGCCGTCCTTCAGCTTGACCTCAGTAAACATTTGCTTGTAGCTCTCGGGCTTGAGGATGGTCTCGGCGATCAGGCTATCGTCCCAGAGCGCCAGGTCGTGCGCGGTCATGGCCAGTTCGCCGGCGGCGAACATCCATCCGCGGCCCTCCTTGGGAGCCAGACGCAACGGGCCGAGAGCGTGGCGATAGTAGGCGGTGGCGTCGGCTTGCGTCAGCTTGATCTCGTCGGAGTTCCACACGGATTGCATCCCCAACGGGCGAAAGACGCGGCGGGTGAGCAGAGCCATCAGCGGTTCGCCAGCGACGGTCTCGACGATGCGGCCGGCGATGATGTAGTTGGTGTTCGAGTACTGCCATTGCGTACCCGGCTCAAAGTCCAATGGCTTTTTCGCCCACGTGTCGATGATCTGCTGCGCAGTCTCCGGCGCGAGCATCGGAGTCATCACGTAATCTTCGGGCCAGTAATCCTGGTAGCCGGAGGTGTGGGAGAGAATCTGGCGGATGGTGACTTCATTGCCACGGGTGAGGCCGGGGATGTACTTGCCCACCGCGTCGTCGAACGAGAGCTTGCCGTCTTCTTGGAGCATGAGAATGGCCGCGGCGGTGAACTGCTTCGAGATCGAGCCGATCGAGTAGCGCATGGACGGCGTGGCGGCAATGGCGGGCGCGGTTTTGGTGGCCAACCGCGACTGGCCGTAGGCGTGGGTATAAACCAGCTTGCCGCGCTGGACGACGGCTATCGAGGCCGAAGGTACGCCGGTTTGCTCGAGCACCTGGCGGGCGATACGATCCACTTTGTCTCTGAGGGCCGGATCAATCGTGTTGATCGCCTGCGCCTGCGCTGCTGCCAGCGTCAAGAGTGAAAGAACCGCAGAACCCAAGAGTTTGGCAAGCTGCTTCATTGTCAACCATCTCCTTCGCATCGCGCTTATCAAGGTAACACCGACAAAGGTATCAGAAAGGGAGCAGAGCGGCTTTGGGCGCGACGGAGAGAAGGCGATGGCCGGAACGTCTTAAAATAGAAGAATGTTTACCGGCATCATCGAACAGACGGGCACGCTGGTTGGGCTGGAGAGCAGGGGCGGGGTGCGACGCATCACGGTCGAGGCTCCAGGGCTGGCTGGGCGGCTGCGCGAGGGCGATTCATTGGGCGTTTCGGGGGTCTGCCTGACAGCGCTCGATGTGAACCCGAGGCTCTTTCACGCCGATCTGGCGCAGGAGACGCTGGACTGCACCTCGCTCGGCGCTCTCACTCCGGGCGCCAAGGTGAACCTGGAACTGCCCACCGCCGCCGGCTCTCCGCTGGGCGGCCACATTGTGCAGGGCCACGTGGACGGATGCGGCACACTCGTTTCTCTGGAGCCGATCATCTCGCCGGCCAGCCCGGAATTTGACCGGGAGACCACTGACTGGACTCTTAAGGTTCTGGTTCCGGAGAAGGTGCGCCAGTGGATGGTGCACAAAGGCTCGGTGGCTGTTGAGGGCATCAGCCTGACGATTGCCGGCTTCGACGGCGAGGCGATTACGATTGCCATTTTGCCGCTGACCTATTGGCGAACGAATCTGCACACGCTGGCTGCGGGCGCTCCGGTGAACGTGGAGGCCGATGTGCTGGTAAAGCTGGCCCACGCGCAACTGATGGCGGACAAGAAGCCAGCGCTGGAGTTGACCGAGGCTTGGCTGGTGGCCAGCGGATACTGAGAGACTGGCCGTCTGACAGTTGCTCACGCGCCGCCGTCAGCCTCGCATCTGCCGCAGTTCATTTGAACTGCGTGACGACGTCCCACAGGAAGTACAAGATCACAAAGAGCGTTGCGCCGGCGGCTACCCAGAGGGCGATCCGCAGCGCGGGCTCGATCTTTTTCACCTTGATGACAATGGCTTCTTGCGCGGCTCGTTCGTGATCGAAGGAGTCGTCCAGAAAAATCTGGTCTTCTTCGTCGCGTTCCAGCCTGGAGCGGTAGAGATAGATAGCCGCAGCGACCGCAACCAGCACCGCCCAAATGATCAACATCACTGAAACAAACGTCATACCCCACCTCCTAAAGATCCTCAAAACCTAGCAGTTAATTAATTAGTTAATAGTCGGGCGACCCTCCTTGGACACAACAAACTACCAGAAGTAAACAGCTTCCATCTTGGGTGAGCCGGGCTCGCCATCAATAATCTGCGTGCTCAACACGATTTCCATATTCGTTTTGCCTCCAGCAGTCAGTGCGGCGCGCTGCAATTGGGCTAGATCGTCGGAGTCGGTCAGAAACTCACCAGCGGCAATCGTCCCTCCGCGAGCCAAGCCCGCGACAATCACCGCTAATTTGCCGGTATTGGTGTCGGTGAATCGAGCCACGATGGCATAGTCGCGATAGTTATTGGTAGTAAGCTGGTCCGATCGCTGAACCACCCAGCGAGATTTCGATGCGGCCGTGCTATCGACAATCCGAACTTCGGTCATGTCAGCATTGTTCGAGAAGTGATAGCGCAAGGGGTTGGTCAGCCTGAGCGTCCATGCGTTGTCAAAGGCGCCGATGAAGACCGCTGGACCGGAACGAAGATCGGCCAGGCTGGTAACAGCTTCGCCGCGAAGGTTGTATAGTTTGCCGTTGGACTGCAACAGACCGGCAATTTTGACGATGGCGCTCAGGTCGTCGATGGCGACTGTGGTGAGGTTGTCCTTTGGCTTTTCCATGGGTTCGAGGTGAACCTGGCGGGTAGGATCTGCTGCGTCACGCAGAAATTGTCCGGATGACTCTGTCTGATCCGCCACGCAGAGCAGCACTGGATCTCTTTGCGTCAAGACCGGCCGCCAAAAAGAATCCAGCGCAGAACGATGCATTGCCTGCCACAGCAGCACCGAGCCCACCGAGAGAACCCCGACGACGGTGCAGGCGAAGACCAGCACGAGTGGAGAAAGATGACGCGAGTGCGAACCCGAATGCGCTTCGGTCTTGGCGGTATCTCTGACAGCCAACTCCTTCGGCAGCGAACCATTGGAGCCTTTAGGCCACTGGAACTGCGGCACATAGGAGCCGGAGGGAAGCGAAATCTGCAGTTCGTTCTGGTGGCCGGGCTCCTGATAGTACATGGCGATGCGTTTGCGAATCTCGGCCGCTGTGACGCGTACGATGGGGTCGGAGGCGGTATCATAGTCGGGGCTCTTTCCGAAGACCTCGCTCCCTATCGTCCGCTCTTTGAGAGGATCGGTATTCCCTGCCAGAGTATGCTCCACCACAAAACGCAAAAACGATGGAAATCTCTGGCTGTGGCTGAAATGAGGGTTCTCCAGAAGCCGCTCCAATTGGGCATGGATCGCGCCTGCATGGTTGGTGATCGACCCTGCACGGTCTTCAATAATTTCATCCGCCATGGGTCACTCCCTTCGTTCACAAGCATTATACAGACTTTACAGGTAAAGAATGGTTGCCCGCCGCCCTGGAGCAAATAAACAAAACAAAGGAGTTACCATGAAGTTTACAGGTAAGCCCCCGTCTCTGATTATCCGTAAGGACCTTGGCATGGCAATTCTAAGCTCTCTATAAGGACCATGCAGCATAAATTTTTAATTTCCCTGATCTGGACGCTCGGCGCAGGACCTGATTGGACGACGGAAACGGGATTGAACCGGAGGCTTTCGTGAGTATCGCAACAAAAAGACGCTTATCAAATCAATCGCATCCGCATTCATGGATGCGCATATCCTCATTCTTCACGTTGTTTCTACTGCTCATTTCGAGCGCAACCTTGCAGGCACAGGTGGGTGGCGCTTCATTGAGTGGCGTTGTGCAGGATCCCACCAGCGCGGTCGTTTCGGGCTCGACAGTGATCCTCCAGAACGTGACCAACGGAGCAGAACGCACCACGCACAGCAACGCTTCAGGCGCCTTCACCTTTGAGGCCATCCTCAGCGGCGACTACAAGTTGATTGTGCAGCAGGCTGGCTTCAAGCAACTGGTTCGCGCCGATATCCACCTGAATCCGGGAGATAGCCTCACGCTTCCCGATCTCCGTCTCATGGTCGGCGCGACGAATGAGTCGATCACGGTTGGCGCGGAGGCGGCTGCTCTGCCGCTCGACAGCGGCCAGTTGAGCGCCACCATCACCTCCGGCGATCTCGACCAGCTTTCCGTGGTCGGCCGCGACGCCACCGAATTGCAGAAGATTCTGCCCGGATTTGCCATTCGCAATCTGGGATCCCAGAACTCCGTGGAAAGCTTTGAGCAGGTAGAGGTTGGAATGCCGACGCCCTACGCCTCCAACGGCTCACCGGTGGCAGGCATCACCCTGAAGCTCGACGGCGCAAACCTGACCGACGCCGGCAACTTCGGCGCTGCCCTAATGAATATCAATGACTCGTTTGTAAGCGAAGTTCAGGTGCAGACCTCCAACTTCGGCTCTGACCAATCGAACGGCCCAGTAGTGATCCAAGCGGTCACCAAGTCAGGCACCAAGAGCTATCACGGATCTGTTTACACCTATGCGCGCACCAGCCAGCTCAACTCCAACGACTGGCTGTCGAACTACAACAATTTTGCACGGCCTGACGACCGTTTTATCTATCCCGGCATCACCATCAGCGGCCCGGTTCCCCACACCAAGAAGCTCACCTTCTTCGCGGGCGCCGAGTTTGACGTACAGAAGAATGTCTATGCATACGGCAGCGCTGGCAGTGCGATCATCCATGCGCTGGTGCCGACCCAGGCAATGCGCACAGGCGACTTCAGCGCGGGGGCGCTTTCCAACTTCCTTGGGCCGGTGCTCACCAATGGCAGCTATGCAACATTCAACACGCCGCCAACCATTGGCGACAACAACGCAACGCTTGCCGACGGAAACATCTCCGCCTTTCTGAATCCCGGCGCTATGGCCTTGGTCAACGGCACGCTGCCGCTTCCCACCAGGACACAGACAGGCGCCGACGGCTTCAACTATGACAACCTCAACCTGGTCAATAACAACGTCACCCAATATACTGGCCGCGTGGACTACGCCATCACTCCGCGTAACCTGTTCTTTGCGCGCTACAGCTACGAACAGGGCAAACAGGGCCAGCCGCAGGTGCCCTACTACTCGCCCACGGCCTCAAGCATCATGGGCGCTGTAAACACGCCCGGCTACGGCGTCAATAACGACACGCATACCAACAGTGCGGCGGCGAACTACGTCACGGTATTCTCGGCCACCCTGACCAACGAACTCTACGCAACTATCACCTCCTTCCTGGAGAACTTTGTTCCGCGCAAGACCTCAGCGCTGCAGAGCACTGCGATCGACTATCCATACAACGGCGCATTCAACAATGGAGATACGCAGTATCCTCAATTGGGGACTTACTCAGCCTATGGCGGCTTGCCGCTCGGTCTGTGGCCTGACGTGTCCCTCAACCCACTCGAGTTGAAGAAGCTTCAGCCCAACGTCGGCGACAATCTCACCAAGGTGTGGGGCAAGAACACAATCAAGATTGGCATCTTCAGCCAGCGCACCACCAACAATCAGACCGCGACCAATCCGCAGACCAATGGTGTCATCCAGGATTACTACTACGGAGGGGCCGGCAGTTACTTCGCCGATTACAACGGGACCTATCCCGACGGGTCGCCCGCCTACGGCAACCCGCACTGGAACAGCGGCAATGCCCTGGCAAACTTCTTTGAAGGGCAGATTCAGGATTGGCATCAGCAGAACTTCAACCCCTATACGAACCTGTACTTCTGGAATACGGACTTCTATGCCCAGGACACTTGGCGCGCCACCTCGAATCTGGTGATCACGGCTGGCTTCCGTGTCTCCAAGCTCGGCGCATGGCAGGATGCTCACGGCATCGGCGCGGCAATCTGGAACGCTGACTTGTATACAACTCCGTATAATGCCACAACCAATCCGTTACCCGGAATCACCTGGCACCAGTACACCAAATCCATTCCTAACTCCGGTTCGTCCGCGCCTCCGCTTTACTTTGAGCCGCGCGTTGGCTTCGCATGGAATGTCTTGAAGGACGGCAAGACAGTGGTGCGCGGCGGCTTCGGCGTTTATCGCTTCCACGACTCGGTCACCGATGTAGCCAACCAATTCGCCGAGGCCGAACACGTGCGCTATACCGATCTGCAAGGTTTTGGCGACAACACGCTGGAAGGCGTCAATACCCTCCATCTCAATCCCAACACTTATGGCAATGCAGGGGGCACTGAGACCTTCATTTCACCGGCAACCATCTATGGACTCGATCCCAAAGACAACAAGGAGCCGGTGACCAACAACTACAGCATCAGCATCTCGCGGCAGATGCCTCAGAACTGGATCCTTCAGGCTTCGTATGTTGGCAACAACACCAACTCGATGATGGACAATGGAACCACCCAATCGGTGGTGCTGGACAACGTCAACGCAATTCCCGTGGGAACCCTGTTTACGCCTACTGCAGCGGCGGCGATCAATGCGCTTGCTCCCGGCGCCTGCGATGTGACGGGATGTTCGCCATCAGAGGCAGCAAGCCTTGACAACATCTATAACTACCCCGGCGACAAGGCCGTCCAGAACGCACGGCCCTATCCCAAGTACAGCCAGATACTCGTTCCGGAGCACAACACATACGCCAACTACAACGGCTTCCAGCTCGAGGCAATCAAACACGCTGGTCCGCTGAACTTCAACGTCAACTACTCCTTCTCCAAGGCGCTCGGCATTCTCGGCTCCTCGGCGGATTTCAACTGGACGGCCGGCATTGACCCATTCAACCTGAGAAACAACTATGGCCCGCTGAACTTCGACCGTACCCAGGTGCTCAATCTGAGTTACTCGTACCAAACGGGCAAGCTCACGGGTGAACGTTTGCTGGGCGGTTTCATCAATCACTGGCTCATCTCCGGCATCACCAATGTCCAGAGCGGAGCGAATATGCAGACCGGCATCAGCCCTTCACCCGGCTACTATCTGCAGGGCAACATCACTCCGGCCACCGGTCCGTCGTATGCGGTCGAGTCGCAGTCCGTCCTGGGCACGCCTGATGTCAATCTGCAGCCCGTGCTCACCTGCAACCCGCGCTCGCATCTCGCGGCGCATCAGTACCTCAATCCCAACTGCTTCGCGCTGCCGGGACCGACACAGGGATCGGGTGGCGCGTGGATTGGAACGAATGGCCAGTACATCGAGCCTTATGCTCATGGCCCGGCGTTCATCAATTCCGATCTCAGTTTGGAAAAAGCCATCGGCCTCGGTGGCAGCCGTAACCTGCGGCTGCGCATCGCGGGCTTCAACTTCCTTAATCATCCCGTGAATAGCTTCGGCACAAACTATGCCTCGCAGACCATTCTGCGATTGAACGGCACGTCGCCGACCACCGCCGCATACAATCCAGCCGACGGCTTTGGCTCCGCGCCGCTGAAGCTAGGCAGGCGCTTGATGGAGGTCTCCGCGAAGTTTAACTTCTAACTCGATCAAGGGCCGCGGCGGCGGTAACTCCGCTACGGCCCTTGCATCTCTCCAACGTGCTCGTCTCCGTGGCTCAGCCGGGAATTAAACCGGAATGAGTCTGTGTGCGATCATCACAGGGCGGAGTTTGAATTCAACATCCGTATCCATGAGCGAAGCATTGATGAGACAAAGTGCAGCGAGTATTTCATCTCTGCATGGGGTCGAATCACTCACGAATTCTCGCGTCAAGACAATATATGTACCATTCATTCTGGAGTTATCATGCAATCGCTTCGCTCGCATCTTTTGACGATTTCTCTCGCCCTCATTCTACTGGGCCAATCATCGGCAATGCTTCGCGCGCAATCGACTCTGAAGCCGGTCGGCTCGCAGCCTCCCATGCCCGTTGCGGCAATATCGATTCTGCCTAACGGAATCGAAGTGCGTTCTGGAGATTTACACGAGACCATTGCTGCTCTGCGCGACGATGTATTGCGCATCCGAATTGCGCATGGCGCACTACCCGAAGATGCATCCTGGGCTGTTTTTTCCAGCGCGCGCCATAGCTCGGTGCCGGTCACTCCAGAGACCAGCGCGGGTCACTTTGGTTTTCGCACCAAGGCTCTGATCGTGGAACTCGATAAGCAGACGCTCGAGCTTACAGTTCGCGATCTGGCAGGTAACATCTTGCAGCAGGATGCCCGCCCGGTTCACTTTGACGGCGATGCCTTTCGTGTCTTCAAGTCAATGCCGCTGGACGAGCACTTTTTCGGACTCGGCGACAAGACCGGCCCTCTTGACCGGCGCGGAGAAGCATTCACGCTGTGGAATACCGACGTATACGGCTTCCAGGAATTCACCGACCCTCTTTATAAAAGCATCCCATACTTTATGACTTATCAAGCCGGGCGGGCCATGGGAGTTTTGCTGGATAACACCTGGCGCGCAACTTTCGATTTCGGCAAGAACTCCGCAAACACTTACTCCTTTGGCGCTGTCGCCGGGCCGCTGGATTATTACCTCTTCTACGGTCCCACACCGAAGCAGGTTGTCGAAACTTACGCGTGGCTTACCGGAACTCCTCCGCTGCCGCCTCTCTGGTCTCTGGGATTTCAGCAATCGCGTTATAGCTATATGTCTCAGGCGCGAGTGTTGGAGGTTGCCAAACGCTTCCGGGACGACCACATTCCCGCCGATGCAATTTATCTCGACATAGATTACCAAGATAAGAATCGCCCCTTCACGGTTAACCGCGCCGCGTTTCCTGATCTTCCTGGAATGGTTGCGCAACTCAAGGCGGAAAACTTTCATGTCGTGGCTATTACCGACCTGCATATTCCCAACCTTCCCGGACAAAACTATCTTCCCTATGACAGCGGGATGGCAGGCAACAACTTTGTAAAGAATCCGGACGGCTCGGTCTTTACAGGCCGCGTCTGGCCTGGCCCTTGCGTCTTTCCAGACTTCACTCGCCAGCAAACCCGTGCGTGGTGGGGTTCTCTCTATCGCGACTTGCGGCAGAGCGGCATCGATGGCTTCTGGAACGACATGAATGAGCCATCCGTCTTCGATACGCCGGCCAAAACCATGCCTGACAATGTTGTGCATCGCATCGATGAACCCGGCTTCCAAGCGCGCACTGCGACGCATTCGGAAATTCACAACGTATATGGCATGGAAAACTCACGGGCTACCTTTGAGGGCCTGCTGACACTCGATCCCGGCAAGCGTCCCTTTGTACTCACCAGAGCCTCATTCGCGGGTGGACAGCGATACGCCGCCACATGGACCGGAGATAACAGCAGCAGTTGGAAGCATCTCGCTCTTACGACTCCCATGTTGGAAAATCTGGGTCTCAGCGGCTTCGCTCTCAGCGGCGCCGATGTCGGTGGCTACGCCGGAACTCCGTCGCCTGAGTTATTGACAAAATGGATTGAAGTAGCCGCTTTCCAACCCATTGATCGCGACCACACCGAGAAAGGATCCGCCGATCAGGAACCATGGACAGGCAGTTCTCAGCAGGAAGCAATCCGCCGCCACTTTATCGAAACTCGCTATCAACTCATGCCTTATCTTTATACCCTCGCCGAAGAAACCTCGCGCACCGGGCTTCCCATTTTGCGCCCACTGTTTCTCGAATTCCCGGATGCTACACCCGATCATCACCCCATCGACACGGACCGCGACGCGGCCAGCGAGTTTCTTCTCGGTCCAGATATGCTAATTGCTCCCTCGCCTCATCCAGACAAATCCGACGCTTACTCGGTCGAATTCCCATCCCCGGATTGGTACGATTATTGGACGGGTGCGAAGATTGTCCCGATAGTCGCTCCGTCCGGTGCAACGCAGACATCGCTGCGCACCGTCCGCGTCACTCCTGGACTTTTCCAGCTACCGGTCTATCTTCGCGCCGGCTCCATCTTGCCAATTGCACCCCTTGTCCAAAGCACCAACGAAACTCCGCAAGGGCCGCTCACGCTTCGCGTCTATATGGGTGATCCATGCGCAGGCGAGTTATACCAGGACGACGGCAAGTCATACGACTACCAGCGTGGAATCTATCTTAGAATGAACTTCAGTTGTGAGAAGATCGCCGATGGCATTCGCCTGGTGATAACTCCGCATGAGGGCACTTATCCTGCCTGGTGGAAGGAGATTCACGTTCAGGTTTACGGTTTTGCATCCAAGCAAGGAATTGTCCTTGACAATGCAAAGGCGATCTCCTCACCGATAGACCGGCAAGAGCAGAGTATAGGGTTTCTCATCGCGGATGACGGCAAAGGCGCAGTAATCGAAGTGAAATGAAAACCATATGGATAGCTTCCACGCGTCACCCTGAGATTGGGATCAGTTGCTTCACATCGGCAAGCAGCTGATCCACGGTCCACTCGTTTCCCGGATAAAAACGCGCGACTTTGCCGCTTGGATCAATCAGCGTAGTCGAGAGAGTGTGTGTGATCGTCGAGTCCGCCTCGTTGGTCATTCCTAAATCAAAAAACTTGGCCATCGTGGCGAGCACTGGCTTTGTCGGCACGGCAAATTCCAAGTGAGCAAATGTGTTCTCGGCGTCGCTGCCAATGTAAGTGGCGCCATAGGCCCTGAGCCGTTCCGGCGTGTCGTGCTCTGGGTCAAAACTTATGCAAATCAAATGCGTTTTGGCAAAAAGCGCGGGAGAGCTTGCTAACTGCTTCTCCAGTTGAGCAAAATTGCGCGTAACTCGCGGGCAGAAGTCGGGCGACGGACAGCGTGTATAAATGAAGGTCACGAGCAACGCTTTGCCCTGGAATTGGCCGAGATGAATCGGTCGTCCGTCCTGATTGCGCAACTGAAAGTCGGGCACGGCATCGCCTCGCGCAGGCACATGGTAAGAGACTGTGGGCTTGTAATCAGGCTTGGCTTGTGCAATGACGACAACATGATCCAGTAGATAATCCGCATCGGGGTCGGGAGAGACCAGCACGTCGGCGGTAATCACGTCGCCCGGATGCAGCTCGCTGAGGATGCTGGCATCCTTCAGCTTGTAAGGCATGGTCATCGCCTCCATCAAGCCCGCAATGGCCTCATGGTTCAGCGTAACTTCGCCTTTGGCGGCATCGGTCGAAACAACTTTGCCGCGCAGCTTATACACTTTGTAGTTCAGGCTGGAACCTGATTGCGCGGGTGGCTTCTGGCCGGAGTGGCAGCCGGCCATCACGATAAGTGCAAGCATGGGGAGAGCAAGCAATCGACGCATCATAGGCTTAGTGTACAACCGGTTTACGCTTCCGGCTTCGCCAGGGAGCGGCTTCAGCCGCCTCGCAAGACGAACCACTGAGTCTTCATCATTGGAGCAAATGGGAATCTGCCCCGCGAAGACGACTATAGTAGAGGTAGTGGGACTTATCCTGGCCGGCATGAGGCATAATGTGGCTTCGCATTTTTTCAGCAAAATGCCGTTCCGCGAACCGAGCAAGACGTAAAAACTCGAACTATTAGGGAAATTTCGTGAATTTGCCCAACTCCATCACGATGAGCCGGATCGCCATGATCCCTCTGCTGCTATGGATACTCACGCCGCACTTTCCCTGGCACGCGCATGGCGCGCAGGAGATCACGGCTTCGGTGCTGTTCGTGCTGGCTTCGATTACCGACGGCCTGGACGGTTACCTGGCTCGCAAACGAAAACAGATCACCACCGTGGGTATGCTGCTGGACCCCATCGCCGACAAGATCATGGTCACCGGCGCCCTGATTGCGCTGGTGGCATACAACCCCGCGGTGGTCAGGGTCTGGATCGTGGTGGTGATTATCAGCCGCGAGTTCCTCATCAGCGGGCTCCGCTCGATCGCATCTTCCGAGGGCTTTACCATTCAGGCCAGCGACCTGGGAAAGCTCAAGACCGTGGTGCAGATCATTTCGGTGGTTTCGGCGATCTTGGCTCATGGCTGGTACCAGTGGCAATTTGGCTGGCTGATCGTGCCGGTCAAATGGATCGCCGTCGCCGCTATCTACTTTACGGTGGTGGTCTCCTCTATCTCGGCTGTCGACTATTTTGTGGGCTTCTGGAAGCAGATCGACCACGCCAGCAAGGATCGCCGCAAGTCCTTCATACTCACCCGACGCAAGAGCGCAAGCGCGCCCAGCGCCGAGTGAGGGCGGCGAGATTGCGTTTCCCGGCATATTTCGGGACGGGTTGCGACTCTATGTGCGACAATCCTCGAAAGACCGATTTTTCTATGAGACTTTTTCGCCGCCTTTTACTGGGCGCCGTCGGATCGGTACTGGCTGCCGGGCTGGCCTGGCCGCAAGCGCCGTCCACCTTATCGCCCAAGCTGTCGCCCTCGGTTCCGCTGGTGCTGGCCGGTGGTACGGTCGTGGATGTGAGCGATTGGGGCCGCTCGGCGGAAGACATCGAAGACGCTGTCGTGATCACGCGGGATGGCCGCGTCACCGATGTCGGCTCACGCATGGCGGTCACCATTCCCAAGGGCGCGCGAGTAATCGACTGCACCGGCAAGTTCTTGATTCCGGGCCTGATCGACGGCTTTGCCGGCATGAATTCTCAGGGACAGGCCAACGCATACCTATATATGGGCGTCACCACTGTGGTCGTGGCCAGCGACGCCCGTCGAGGCGCCATCGATTTCACTGCTTCGCCTGGACCTCGCCTCTACCCGGTGGATTCGATCGGCTCGACCGACAACTGGAGTTTGCTGGCCAAGCGCCCTGAGTGGGCCCTCAAGCTGCGGGAGACGGGCCGGCCCATTGAACTGAGTCCAGAAGACACCGCCCGCCAGCTCACCGACACGGCGCGGCAGAGAACGCGAGTTGTGTGGCTAGGCCATAACCTGACCGCCGCCAATTCCCAGTGGATTATCGCCCGCGCCCACCAGATGGGCCTGGTCACATATGGCGAGTTTGTGGCGACACCCTACGACGTGGGCGTCGAGGCAGGCGTGGATGCGCTTGTGCATATGGGCCACTACGAGCTGGGCCTGATTCCAGAAGAACTGCAACGGCCGCTGGTGGAGGACTCGGAGGGAACGGCCGCCACCACCGCCTACGACTACGCCGAGCGCTTGCCCCCCACCAGCCCGCAGGTGCATAGCTATGCCCGCTTCCTGGCTACCCATCATGCCGCGCTGATGCCCACCTTCAGCATCTTCTTTGCGCAATTGCCGGAGCATCGCAACCTGTGGAATGAGCCGGCCGCCAAGCTGCTCGACCCCAGCCGCGTCTTCGAGCCAGTCAACCGGACCAGCGGCGAGATGGATTATCCACTGTCGTTCGTGAGCCGCCACCTGCCCGCTTTTACGCAGCGCTGGATGACCGAGAGCCAGCGCAAAAAGGACGACCTGTCGGTCTTACGGCTTTGGAACATTAACGAGGCTCTCTTTTCCGCCTATCCGCATTATCTGGCCGCCTCCGGAGCGCCGGTCCGCAGCGCCCTGCCCGGCATCTCGATACACACTGAGCTGGAGTTGCTGGTACGCCTGGGGCTTAGCCCGCGCGAGGCACTGGCCGCGGCCACCAATAATTACAGCCTCCAGTTTGGCTGGAACGAACTGGGAGAGATCGCTCCCGGCCGACGCGCCGATATTTTGGTTGTCGATGGCGACCCCACCCAGAACATCTGGAATGCCCGCCGCATATCAGGCCTCATCATGGACGGCAACGTGATCGACCGCAACGCGCTGCTGAATGGGAGACACTAATTTGTAACTCTTCATTTCAGCCGGGCGGTGAGCAGAACCCTTGCGTATCGGTTAACGTAAGGACAGGCAGGAGTGTTGCGGATTCCTCCAAGACCATGACCGATTCTCGATCGCAGTCGCTCAGCAAGCCGAAGCCCCGCAATCAATGGCTTATGCTCATTGCGGCATTCAAGCTGGCCCAGGCTTTGTTCTTTGTCGCCATCGGCGTGGGTGCGCTGAAGCTGCTGCACAAGGACTTTGGCGATGCGCTGGAGAGGGCGGCCTACCATCTGCACTTCAGTCCAGAATCACATCTGATCAACTTCATTCTGAAATATGCGCCGCTGGTCAATGACCGGCTGCTGCGGCGGATCGGTGCGGTGGTCTTTATCTACGCCGGACTCGATCTGATCGAGGGCATCGGCCTCTATCTGGAAAAAGGCTGGGCCGAGTATCTGACCCTGCTGATCACGGCGTCTTTCCTGCCCCTGGAACTCTTCGAGGTCTCCCGGCGAATCACGCTGATCCGCGTCGCCCTGCTGATAGTCAACACTCTGGTATTTATCTATCTTTTGAAGGTCGTGGCGGAGCGCGCCAAACGCAGACCGGCGGAGCCAACGGAGTAAACGGGCTGATTGTGGAGTCGAGCGGAGAGGGCATCGAAGACTAATTCGCCTTTTGTTCCCCTATATACCTTTCGCCTGATTCTGCATAGGGTCAATCCGCGAATCTGAACCAGAGGGGTAAACACTACATATTGTGGTTACTGGAATTATTTAGTCTATTAGGCGACATTCCCGCTTGCGTACTTATCTCCCAGCTCAATGGACATAAAAAATCATTGGCATTCACTACGTTCTGCGCTATTATGCCAGAAGTGGAGCAAAAGGGAGCAAAGTGGAAAAGCTGATCAGGTTTTCAGCCTTCCATGGACAGATTACTCCATTTTTCCTCGGTCGGCTCACAATCCGGCGAAGCAATCGGCTGAGGGAATCAGCCTGGGAAACCGGAGATGGGCGGCCAGAGGCAGTGAGGCGCATTGATGTTCAGGGGCAACCATCCGACGAAGGTAGACGAGAAGGGACGGCTGAAGCTGCCCTCTGCCTTCAAGCAGTTGGTGGATGCGGCCAATGTCACTCAGTTCTACATCACCAGCGTGGACGGAAAGAGCGCGGAGATCTGGCCCTTGCCCGAGTGGGAGAAGCGGGAAGCGCAGTTGGCCGAATCCAGCACCATGGACGACGCCGTGCAGAAGTACCTGAATTTGACGAGCTATTACGGCCAGCAGGTGGAGATGGATTCTCAGGCTCGTCTGCTGCTGCCTTCGATTTTGCGGGGCACGGCAAAGCTGGACGCCGAGGTCACGCTCTTCGGCAAGATGAGCTATCTCGAAGTGCATAACCGCGAGAACTTCGAGCGCAACCTGCCGGCCAACGAGTTGACGGCCGAGGATCGCAAGGCAATGGCCGCGATCTTCAAACGCAGCAACTGAACACTTACCCCCCAGGGGGAGCGCATGACGAGATCGAACGAGAGACATGCGCCGGTTCTTTTTCAGGAAGCGATTGATTTTCTTCGCGTGCGCGCCGGTGGAACATATGTGGATTGCACGCTCGGCCTGGCCGGGCACTCCGCGGGAATCGCACGATTGCTGGGGCCGCAGGGGCATTTGATTGGCTTTGACCGGGACCCCGAGGCGCTGGCGCTGGCCAAGGAGAAGTTAGACGGAGTTAGCCGGGAGTTAGGCAGCCAGGCGCCGCAGGTTACTTTGATCGGCGAGGCTTTCAGTTCAGTAACCCGGCATTTGCAGCCGGCTTCAGTGGATGGCTTGCTGGCCGACTTTGGCGTGAGCAGCCTGCAACTGGACGAGGCCGAAAGAGGTTTCAGTTTCATGGCGGATGGGCCGCTGGATATGCGCATGGACACGCGCTCCGGCCTGACCGCCGCACAGGTGGTAAACGAGGCGAGCGAGCGAGAGCTTGCGGACCTTGTATATCAATTCGGAGAAGAAAGGAGGTCGCGGAGAATTGCCAGAGCCATTGTTCGCGGGCGGCCGATTGCAACCACGGGCCAGTTAGCTCGTATAGTAGCCCAAGCCGCCCCGGCAATGAAACAAGAGCGAATTCATCCGGCGACCAGAACTTTTCAAGCTCTTCGAATTCATATCAATCATGAGTTAGATGAAATTCAGGCATTGATGGAGGCCGCGCCCAGGCTGCTTAAGCACTCCGCAAGACTGGTTGTCATCAGCTTCCACTCGCTGGAAGATCGAATCGCCAAGGACAGTCTGCGTGAAGGCGCGCGGCAGGGAATCTGGGAGATTCTCACCAAGAAGCCGGTCACGGCCGGCGAAGAAGAGATCGAGCGCAACCCGCGTTCACGCAGCGCAAAGTTGAGAGCGGGGGAGAGAACAGCTGCTAGCTTTTAGCTACTAGCTTTGAAATGTGGGCTATGGAATTCGCAAGCAAGAAAAATGATATTCCGCGGAATGAAGAAGTCAAGAACAAGCAGGACTGAGCTAGCAGCTAGGAGCTAATCATGGCGGCATGCACAACAACTTATTTTGAAGCAGGCAGAAGCCTGAGCGCGCGGGCTAACGAGCGGAATGCCGAGCTGATGACTTTGCAGAGCCAGCGGCGGCGGTGTATGCGCACGCCGGAGTTTCCCTTTGCCAAGCACTTTGACAACAGCCGCTTGGTCAAGGCGCCTGATCCGGCGCGCATCCGCCAGATTCGCCACTTCTCCGCGGCCATCTCCATTCTCTTTTCGCTGACCATGATCTACGGGCTGCAACACTTCAGCGCCATCGAAGGCGGCTACCGGGTCGAGTCGGAAAAGCAGGTTCGCGAGCAATTGCGCGAGGAGAATCGCCAGTTGCGCCTCAGCGAAGCGCAGCTTACCCAGCCTGAGCGCATCGACAGGATGGCTCGCGAGCTGGGCCTTGCCGAACCGCAGCCGGGCCAGATGGTTCATCCCAATGTTGCTGAAGATGCCGCTCCAGCACTTGCGCAAGCGGTCCCTCCAAGAACAGCTGCTAGCTTCTAGCCTCTAGCTACTAGCTAGAAGCTAGAAGCTAGAAGCTGCCCCGGAGCGATTGCCCATGCCGTCTCCCGTTCGACCCAGCCGGAACCGCAACACCGCGCCGCGCGCCATGCCTCTCAAGCTGGCGCGCTTCTGGCTTATCTGCCTTTTTTTTCTGTTTTGGGCGGGGATGATTGCCGCGCGCCTCTTCTGGCTTCAGGTAGTGCGCCACAAGGAGTTTGTGGAGCGCGCGGAACGGCAGCAGCAGCGTACCTTCGAGGTGGCTCCGCGCCGCGGCGTGCTCTACGACCGCAACCTGCGCGAGCTGGCCATGACCGTGCAGGTGGATTCGATCTTTGCCGTGCCCACCGAGATCGCCGACAAGAAGGCCGCCGCTCTTGCCTTGGCCGCGGTTGTTCACATCGACCCCGACGACGCGCAGTCCAGTGAGGAACAAATTGCCGCGCGGCTCGAGGCTGGGCACAGCTTTGCCTGGGTCGCGCGGCGCGTCACGGCGGAGACGGCGGCCCATGTGAAAGAGCTGATCGCGTCAAAGGCCATCAAGGGAATCTATTTTCAGAAAGAGTTTCAGCGCTTTTATCCCGATAACCAAATCGCCGCGCAGGTGCTGGGTTATGTGGGCGTGGATGACAATGGCCTGGGCGGTCTGGAGCAGAAGTTCGAGCCGCAGCTGCACGGCGTTCCCGGCCGTATGTATACCGCTCTGGATGCGCGCCGCCACGTGCTCGGCTCCAGCGAGAGCGAACCCGAGCCGGGCCAGAACCTGGTGCTTACCATCGACGAAAATATTCAGTTCCTGGCCGAGCGGGCGCTCGACCACGCGATGGAGCGCACGCAGGCGGCCAACGGCACCGTCGTCGTACAGGATGTGCACACCGGGCAGATTCTCGCGCTCGCTATACGCCCCACCTTCAATCCCAATCAATTTCGCCATACAACGCCCGAGTTATTGCGCAACCACGCTGTCAGCGACGTTTACGAACCCGGCTCGGTCTTTAAGCTGGTCACTTATTCCGCGGCGCTGGAGCAGGGCGTGGCCAAGCCGGACGATCAGATCGATTGCCAGGGCGGGCAGATCAACCTCTTCGGGCGCATCATTCATGACGAAAAGGGCGAACACTTCGGCGTCATCACGGTGCATGAAGCGCTGGAGCACTCGAGCGACGTGGCTGCCGTCAAACTGGCGCTCAAGGTCGGCCCGGAGCGCTTCTACCAGTACATTCGCGACTTCGGCTTCGGCCAGCGTTCTGGCGCGGAGCTGCCCGGTGAGACGCGCGGCTTGCTGCGCCCGGTGAACAAGTGGAATTCTTCGTCGATTGGTTCCATCGCCATCGGCCAGGAGGTTGCCGTAACTCCGATTCAGCTTGTCTCGATGGTCTCGGCCATCGCCAACGGCGGCGTCTATCTGCCACCGCGCGTACTGATGCCCGGCCAGGTAGATGGAAGCTTGAATGGAAAAACTTTAGCCGCTTCGCAGGCGCCCGCGCCGCGGGTACTCGGCAGCGAACTGCCTAATCCGCTTCCCGCCGGCGCGCATCGCGTACTTTCCACGATGACGGCGGCACAGATGCGCAAGATGATGGAGGGCGTGGTGCTTTACGGCACCGGCAGGCAGGCGCAGTTGAACGGCTACTCCTCCGGCGGCAAAACCGGCACCGCGCAGAAGATCGATCCGGCCACGCACACTTATTCGAAGACCATGCACATCGCATCTTTCGTCGGCATCACCCCAGTCAACAATCCGGTGATCGCCGTGGCCGTGGTGATGGACGATCCCAAGGGCGGCGCTTACCACGGAGCGGACGTCTCCGCACCGATCTTTGCCGAAGTGGCGCAGCAGGTGCTGGAATATCTCGCAGTGCAGCACGACATCGATCTGCGCCGTCCGCGCGCATTCTCCAAGGCCGATCTGCGCGTGGCCGAGGACGATGCCCACGAGCAGACCGGCGACATCGGCGCCCTCTACGCTGCGGCCAACGACCTGCCCAGCGATGATCCCCTACGGGGAGCACCAATCCAGTCCGCTCCCGCGATGCAGGCGACTGCCGCTCCGTCAGCAAGCGCAACGGCAAACCCCCAACCCGCCGCTCCACAGCCTCAGTCATCCGCGCAGGCCATAGCCACCGTCATCGTAGGTGATAAAAAGACACTGCGCGTTCCCTCACTGATCGGCCTGCCGGTGCGCAAGGTGATCGAGCAAGCCGCCGCCGCCGGCCTGGAAGTAGAAATCACTGGCAATGGCACCGTGCGCGAACAAGCGCCCGTCGCGGGAACAATGGTAGCGCCAGGAACCAGAATTGTGGTTCGCTGCGGGCGGTGAAGCGCTCGCGTGCAACGATCCTGCCTACATCCCTTTCGGCGAGTGGCGCGTCACTTCCAGCGATTCGCCGGTCTCCAGGAGACTTTTCAGGCTCGATAGAATGATTGGCCATCCGCCGGAGATCGCCTTGATGAACTTTGAATCCTTCACGTCCATCTCATGCGTGAGGGTCAATTTGACGGTCTCGCCCGCGGGCTCGAGTTCGTACCTCATGCGCGAGTGGCCCTCGGCGGTCAGCGCGGGAACAATCTCATGCCGCCATCTCAGGACCAGATGCCGTGGCGGCTCGATCTCGACGATTTCGCCCGTGTCGGCTGTGCGCCCGTCCGCAAAGACAATCCGCCACGGCGAGCCCGGTTTCCATTCGGATTCCTGCGTTGTCGCCATCCAGTATTGGCGTGTGAATTCGGCTTCGGTCAGCGCCTGCCACAGCTTCTCTGCCGAGGCGCGAATGTAGGTGACATAGACAAATTGAGAATCAGCCAATGGTTTCTCCCTTCCAGGCTCTCCCCGCCTGATGCTAGCGGGGGATGGCGTTCAGATTAAGCGGTGGCGTTCTGAGCGGCATTCTTGACCGGCTCCTTGTTGCTGACAAATGTATTGAACCTGCCAACTAACGCGTCGAAAGTGCTGTCCACGAAGTACCCGGCGGTGAAGTACAAAGTAGGCTCAACACCTTTGGCAAGATCGAAGGTCCCGAAGGCAACACCCAGCAGAACGATCAGCCAGACGGTTGCAATGCGAATGGTAATGGGAACTTCATTGATGTGAATCCACATCAGCCATTCCGCCAGCGGCGTGACTTCGGCTCCAGCGCGGTTCTGCTTGACGCGGTCCAGCACCCAGTGGCCCAGCACGCCGAGCAGCACCAGCAGATAGGCTCCGTTCAAAGCTGCCCATTGATCGGGATTCACAGGCCAAGCTCCGGAGCCGAAGCGCAGCCAGATGCCAAAATGCACGGCAATCGCAGCCAGGCCAAAGCCAGCTCCGGCTATCGCCATAATCCATGCCACGCTGATCGCCTGCCGCCAGCCACGTTGATCGGCCTTGATGACCTTGGCGCTCTCCAAATCGATCAGACCCGACACTGCGCCGCTCTGTTGAGCCAGCGTCGCCAACACCGCTCGCGCCGATGCTTCGTCCGCGAATTGGTCCTTGAAGGTGGCGACGAAATCGAGAGATTTTCCAATCCGGTAGTTTTTCAGGTAATTGTCCAACTCATTCGGAATCGTCTGGCAAGCACAGGTGAAGATAATGGCATCGAGTACTTTCAGAGTTTCCCGGGCGTGTTCCGCCAATCTGTCCAGCGGCTCCTTCCCATTGTGCTTTGCTGGCCATAACTGGTCCATGTCATCCCATCCATTGGCAACTTGCACCAATTCGCGCGCGAACCAGGCGTGTTGTTCGGGATCAGTCTTGCGGAGCTTTTCAATCGGCGCGGCCCGCCGCCTTGCCTCTTCAATCTCCTTGCGGATCACCTGCCGTGCTTCTTCAAAGGCGCGCAGGGCCGTATCCTGCTCGTCGAGATATGCTCGGTGCAAGGCCTCTTCCACGCGAATCCTGATTCGCTGCCCCTCGGCATTGGTCTCACGAAAATATCCGATAATACGATAAAAATCCCCAGATTCGTCCACTTCGTCGTCTTTCGGATTCCGTAACCCTCCGGCGGCCTCTGTCTCCATAAAACCCATGAGTCTGTCCTCCATTCGCAAGATTGTGAAGCGAGAGAAGTCTATCAAGAGGATGCGTCAGTTCAAAAGAAAAAAATACAACGAATGACAAACGATGGCTGGGTATGTTTCCAGCCATCGTTTGTCAGGATCGGTTGTCCTGACCTCAAAAAATGTTGCAGTCTTTCGGTATCTCGGGATGGTGTACGGATTCTGCCAAGGCCGGATGAACGATTCGGTCTGGGTCCATGATTGCCGAGAATTTGGAGTATGAGGCTTGCAGCGCGAACACACGGCATTCAGCGGCGGTGTGCTGATGCAGAATCCGCGGTGCTGCATTGGGCTTTGTTTCTGACAGCCCGGTTGTTTCATTGCAGTTTTGAGAAATGTTGTTTGCTGGGGGTTTCGCTGGCGAGGGAGGTGTACCAGAAGATTTTGGACCCGTGACCTTGATTTTCTGAACACCTGCCGGTCTAATGGGCTTTGGTTTGGGTGGTGGAGGTGTCTTAGCGTGTTCGTACGGGCCATGGACATAAACGACCAGAGCGAGTACGAACGTGGCTACGGTAAAGATCGCGGCAACAATGCCGGATTTTACAGAAATGACGAATAACTTCGATTGAGGCGTAGTACCACAGGTTGGACAATTCATAGCGCCTTGCAACAAATTGTACGAGTTGAAAAGGCATGAAGAGCCCGGAGTGAAACAGCGTTGGTTATCTCCCGATTGTTTGGTTTTGACGTCCTCCATGAACTTCTAACTGATCCAGTTCATGGAAAGAATTATCCTCATGCGGAACGGAGTAATCAGTGTGCCCGGTCACAGCGTTTCGCTACCAGATTCTATGGGAAATTCAGTGATTTTCTTAAATGCAAGTTATTCATAATCAATACGATACTACGGGATCACTTCTGGCGTTAGTTTCTTGCTGGAATCCGTGAGTTTATGCCCAACCAACTATAATGAAAGCCGTGATGAACTGGAAAGAATTGACCGGCGAAGTGACAGCGGTAGGCGAGGGCGGCAGCTCGGAAGAGCCTGTGACTGGCGTTGAATATGACTCGCGCAAAGTAAAGCCCGGAGCGGTTTTTGTTGCGATGAAGGGCGGCTCGACCGACGGAAACCGCTATGTGGATAAAGCCATCGCGGCGGGCGCATTGGGCATCATTACCGACTCCGCGCCCAGCTTCGACCACCTGCTGGTCTTCGAGGCCGGCCTGCCGATCCTTGAAGTCGAGCATGGGCGGCGCGCTCTGGCACAAGCTTCAGCGGCCTTCTTCGGCCATCCCGAGCGGCGGCTCGCTGCCATCGGCATCACCGGCACGAATGGCAAAACCACCACCGCCTATTTGGTGGAAGCCTTGCTCAACGCTGCGGCGCGCAAGACCGTCCTGGTCGGGACAATCGAATATCATGTTGCCGGCGAAGTGCGGCCTTCGGTGCATACCACACCCGAGTCGCGCGATCTTTTTGAGTTGATGGCCGAGGGTGTCGCCAAGGGAGCTACCGAGCTGGTGACCGAGGTCTCCAGTCACGCGCTCGATCAGGGCCGGGCAACGGGCGTGAACTTCGATGTTGCTGTCTTCACCAATCTGACCCGCGATCACCTTGATTATCACCAGACGATGGAGAAGTATTTCGCGGCCAAGCGATTGCTCTTTGACGGCACGGTCTATCCGGCGCCGCGCGTGGCCGTGATCAACGCGCATGACCCGCGCAGTGAGAAGTTGGCCGAGGCGGCGCGCAATGCAGGCGCCGAGGTGCGGAGCTACGGGATTGGCAAAGGTGACTGGCGCGCGGCGAGTTACACGCTTACGCCTTCGGGTGCGGTTCTTGATCTGGAAACTCCGGCGGGCGCGGCCAAGGTCACATCGAAGCTGGCCGGCGAGGTGAACATCCTCAACCTGCTCGCCGCTTTCACTGCGGCTGATGCGCGCGGCGTGCCGTTTGCCGATCTGGTCAAGTTCGTTCCCCGCCTCCAGCCCGTTCCCGGACGCTTTCAATCCGTCGATGCCGGCCAGCCTTTCACAGTGATTGTGGACTACGCCCATACCGACGACGCGCTGCTCAACCTTACCGCGCTGGCTCGGCAGATGACGGCGCAATCGGGCGGGCGCGTGATTACGCTCTTCGGCTGCGGCGGCGACCGCGACCGCACCAAGCGGCCCAAGATGGGCTTGGCAGCGGGCAAGGGCAGCGACTTCGTCGTCGCCACCAGTGACAATCCCCGCTCCGAGGAGCCGCTGGCGATTCTTGCTGAGATCGAGCCGGGCCTCAAATCCACTGGCGTTCGTTACACCGTCGAGCCGGACCGTGCCGCTGCTATTCGATTGGCGCTCAACGAAGCCAAGCCGAGCGACGTGGTTCTGCTCGCCGGCAAAGGCCACGAGAAGGAGCAGATTCTCGGCTTCACTTCGATTCATTTTGACGACGCTGAGATTGCACTTTCCGTACTCAGCGAAATAGGCTATGGTGGAGTCGAATGAAACTCACACTTGCGGAAGCGGCTATCGGCGCGGGTGCTGTGTTGGAGGCGCCGGAGCGCGTGGCTAACGCCGGTTCGTTGATGGCGGCAGGTTACTCGATTGACTCACGTACCGTGGCCGCGGGCGAACTCTTCTTCGCCGTGCGCGGCGAGCGGCTGGATGGGCACGACTTTATCTCGGCAGCCATCGAGCGCGGAGCCGTGGCCGCGGTGGTCTCGCGCGCTCGCGTCGCCGCGCTGCCCGACGCCGCGCTGGCCCTGCCGCTGCTTATCACCGAAGATCCGCTGATTGCTCTGCAAGCCTTGGCCGCGCACGTCCGCCGCCAATGGGGCAAGCGCGTAGTGGCCGTCGCCGGGTCGGCGGGAAAGACCACCACCAAGGAAGCGATTGCCGTGGCTCTGGGCGCGCAGCTCAACGTGCTCAAGTCGAGCGGCAATATGAACAATGGCTTTGGCCTGCCGCTGCAACTGCTGCGCCTGGAGCCGGAGCACGAGATCGCTGTGATCGAGATGGGCATGAACCATCCCGGCGAGATCGCCGCCCTTGTCCGCATCGCCGCGCCCGACTGGGGCGTGATCACCAATGTGGGCACCGCGCATATTGAGAACTTCTCCGACGGTCAGGCCGGTATCGCTCGCGCCAAGTTCGAATTGGTAGACGGGCTGCCCTCCAATGGCGTCGCCTTTCTCAACTGTGACGACCCTTACGTTTCGCAGTTTGGCCGCGATTTTCCCGGACGCGTGGTTTACTTTGGCGCCGGTCCCTGCGCCGATCCGCAACTGCTCGAAGCCGCCGAAGACCTGGCAGGGCTGCACGTGCGTTATCGCGCCGGACAGCGTGAAGGCTCGTTTACGCTCAATCTGCTGGGCGCGCACAACGCATCGAACGCGATGGCTGGCCTGGCTGTGGCGCTCGAAGCGGGCGTCGATCTGGATGCGGCGGTGGCCGCGCTCACGTCGCTCACTGCCGGGGACAAGCGCGGCGAAATTCTCGAAATCAAAGGCGCGACAATTCTGAATGACAGCTATAACTCGAATCCGGAGGCGCTGCGTTCGATGATTCGCACCCTGGCCGCGCGCCCCGCCAAGCGCAGGATACTAGTAGCTGGCGAGATGCTGGAGATGGGCGAGCACGGCCCCGCGCTGCACTCCGAGTGTGGACGCGCCGCCGCCGAAGCTAAGCTCGATTTGGTCGCCGGAGTCAGCGGTAACGCCGAGCACTTGGCTGCTGCCGCCTGTGTCGGCGGGGTGGCCTCGCTGTTTTTGCCTGACGCGGAAGCCGCCGGCCGCTGGCTCATGCAGAATCTTCGCAAGGGCGATGTAGTCCTCGTCAAAGGCTCGCGGGGTGTGCATCTCGAGCGGGCCATCGAGGCGCTGAAAAACTCCGCAAAGCCTATCAACCCGCGCACAAACATCTATGTGGATGGCTTCAATCTATATTATGGCGCAGCGAAGGGTACGCCATTCAAATGGGTAGACATCGCGAAGCTCTGCGAGGCAGTTCTGCCCGGAATCAATATCGGGCGCATTCGCTACTTCACAGCATTGGTGAATCCAACTCCAAGCGATCCCACGAAACGAACTCGGCAGGAAACGTACATCCGAGCTCTTGAAACGCTGCCCAACTTGACTATCCACAAAGGCCATTATTTGCAGAGTGCTGTTTCTATGCCCTTGCTTTCTCCACCGCCGCCTCCTGCTAACTGCCACGCCGAAGCGCTGAAGATGGAAGAGAAAGGTTCAGACGTGAACATCGCGACGTATATGCTGGTGGATGCGTTCACGAATGACTGTGATCAACTCGTCGTCATCACCAACGACTCGGATTTGGCAGAGCCGGTGAGAATAATCAATAAAGAGTTGGGGATGCCGGTTGGAATTTTCAATCCTCATACCAGCGATACGGCGGCAAGAAAAGCTGCTCGGACGGGTAAGGCAGCTAAAGCGTTCCCAAGTATTGCATTGCGTAAAGTTGCCAAGTTCGTCCGAGATATTCGTTCCAATGGCCCAGCTTGTCATATGGCTGTAAGCCAATTTACGGACGTTCTCACGGACGCTTCCGGACATACGATCAGAAGACCGGCGAACTGGTAGAGGAAAACGCGCAGGCACAAGAAGACGGCATTCGACCTTTATCTACAGAAATTTTTAGGCACAAAAGCAAGGCCGCCCGAAGGCGGCCTGCACCCGGTCACCGAAGATAACGGGGGGATATGAAGGAAGAGTAGCTCATTCTGGTGAAGAATGCAATAACAAAGTTGTTTGTCGGATTGGAGAATACCAACGGAACAGCCTTCTCCGAATGGATGCAAACAGGTGAGAAGTCATCGAGGCGCTGAAGAATAGAAAGTCAGTTGGGGAGAAGCCGTGAATCTTCGCAGATTGAGTTGTGGTGTTGCGCTGTCGATCGCGCTCTACTCAGCGGCGAGTTTGGCCGCGTCGAATCCGCCGTCGTGGACCCGGCCGTTTCCCCCGCACCACATCGCGGGCAATCTATATTACGTCGGCAGCGAAGATCTCGCCTCTTATCTGATCGTCACGCCGCAGGGAAACATTCTGATCAATAGCGCCCTGAAGGCGAATGTGCCGCTCATTGAGAAGAGTGTATCCCAGTTGGGCTTCCGCTTCGCCGATACCAAGATTCTGCTCATCAGCCACGCTCATTTCGATCACTGCTCGGGCGCGGCTCTAGTGAAGAAGTTGACCGGCGCACAGTATTTCGTGATGGACGCAGACGTGCCGGTTGTCGAGTCGGGCGGCAAAGAGGACTTTCAATACGGTGCCGATCCAGAGATGAGGTTTCCGCCAGTGAAAGTAGACCGGGTGCTGCACGATGGCGATACAGTCGCTCTGGGCGGCGTGGTGCTAACGGCGCATCTGACCGCGGGCCACACCAGGGGAACCACGACCTGGACGATGGAAGAAACTGAAGGCGGCAGATTGCTGTATGTGGTCATTGTTGGGAGTCCGAATGTGAATCCCGGCTACAAACTGGTTAACAACATGGCCTATCCGCAAATCGCCGCCGATTTTCACAATGGATTTCAACTTCTGAAAGGCTTGCCCTGCGATATCTTTCTCGGTGCGCACGGCAGTTACTAGGGGATGAAAGAGAAGTACGCGCGATGGAAGCGCGGAGACCAAGACGCCTTCATCGATCCAGTTGGCTACAAGAGCTACATCGCCGATCGCGAGCGGGCATTCGAGGCCGAGTTGAAACGGCAAGAGTCGAGAAAGTAACTGCACCGACATCTACCGAATCGCCGAATAGTCCTATAAACGAAAGACTGCGATTCCAGGGCTGACCCGCACTGTCTTTCGCCTATTCAATGCCATCGCAGTCAGACGATCAATAGGTAATCGTAGCGGTGATCGTGTCGGTGTAATTGCCCGCCGCGGGAACCGTTCCCGCCGGCAGTTGTCCATAGACGGTAAGGGCCTGGAGAGCTCCGTTGCCGGTTCCGGCCTCCATATTTGTGGTATTGCCCCAGTTAGTGGTGTGCGTGGAGTTCTGGTAGAGCGCGTAGTTCAGTATGTGCGTGCCATTCTTCATCGTCCGAGCAGCCACGTTCCCGCTGGCTCCCGCACTGAGGCCAACTGTGTAAGTGGTGGTATTGGTGCAGGTAACGGAGATGGTCGATGTGGAATTGATCAGCGTGCCCACGTAAGTGCCGAAGGCCAGATTCGTTGCAGAAATCGAGCAGGCTTTGACCACTACCTCTGTGACAGTGAATTGAGTAGTGTCAGTGGAGAGTGAGTCAGTGTAAGTGTCCGGCGGGGGATTCTGCCCTGCCGCGATCAAGCCATAAAAAGTGACAGATGCGTTTCCGGTTCCGCACACTTCGTTGCCGCCTGGGTTAGGGGTATTGCCCCAGATGTTCTGGTGCGCGGCATCTTGGTAGACCTCATAGTACAACTTTTGCTTAGAAACAGCGCCTAACATATACCGGTTGCTCACGGTGCCCTGGCCTGGACCAAGGGGAATATTCCACGTGTCAGTCTGACTTATGCAGGTGACAGTCCCGCCCGGAGAGACGGGCACCGCCGATCCCCCGTCTGTGTAAGCTGGGAAAGTCATTGGCCCGTCGGTGAGCGTACAGGTTCCGTTGATGTACGAACATGCCTGCGCCGCCGCCTGCCTTGAGCAGCCGAGCAGTGAAATGACCAATACCGCCCACGTGAGTCTTCGCATCATGGCTTTTTCTCCTGACAGAGCAGCGGTCCAAGGGACGGAATATCTCCGGGCAGTGGCGTGTACTTGAAGGCGAGCGTGCAATGCCGCCCGTCCGCGCTCTCGACGGTCAGTTCGTTGTGGGAGCTGAGGCCTTCGACATAAACGTCGCCGTCGTAGCCGATAGGATAGACAACTCCGGTAGCCTTCAGTGTAGCGGCGCTGCCCAGCGGAATGGGCGCGCCCGACGCATCAACCAGTTGCAGCAATGCGGCACGGTTGAATTTGATTGGGTATTTGACCACTACGCCGGACCGATCCTGGGGGCGAATCACGCTTGCGTCATTGATAAGCGTAGCATCGGGTGGTATATCGTCCGGATCGATTCGGATGTGGTTCTGCTCGAAGGAGCGCAAATCGGGCACCAGCAACCGCCCTGAGGAATCGGTGCGGCCCGCGGGGCGATTCTCCTGCAGGACATGCACATACGGCACAGAACCGGTGTCCACAATGGCGAAGCTGTCGTAGATCCAGTTGGACGGGAAGAAGCGCTGATCGACGAAGGAAATGGCCGCCTGGGCTTCTGCGCGCACGGTTGTCACTCCGGCGTCCTGGTCGATGCCGGCGGTAAACAGCCCCACGCGCGACTTGTATTGCCCCTGGGCAAATTCGTGGTTGGAATTTCCGCCGGAATACGAAGCCAGATAGCCCCAGTCGCCGACCTGCGGCGCAGACTGCTGTACCTGCGCCTGTCCAGTATATTGAGACGGCGACCCGCTGGAATAATTCGCCGACCCGCTGGCGCTGACCGTGTTGCGCCTGCCCAGCGCGAAGGTCACGCCAGCCTGCAACCCGCTGCTGCCGGGTTGCACGTAGTTATTGAAGTATGTGGCGTAGATCGAAACTCGATGGATCTGGCGCGAATAGTTGGCGGAGACGACATGGGAATGCACGGCCTGCTCCGGAGTGAGGTTCGGCGGGATAATTACGGTGCCGGCATCCTGGTCAAGCCCCGCATAGGCGGCGCTCACAGAGCCAAAACGCTTGGTAGCGAGTCCGGTGAAAGCGCTGATCTGCTTGCGGGGAACTCCGGATCCATTCATCGCCGCTACATCCTGGTAGTAGCGGTTGGCGATGACCGCCGATCCTCCGAGGCTGAAGATTCTGCCAATGCGCTGTGCACCCAGGGAGTATAGCGTGCCCGTGCCCCCGGCGGCGCCGCTGCTGGCCGCTGCCGCGAAGTTGACCACACCCAGATGGCCGATCTGCACATCGCCGCCCGCGCCGCCCGCGGTCGCGCCTGAGGTTCCTTCCACGCTGCCCTCGACTGTGAAGAGCCGGGTCACTCCACGGCGATAGATGGCCGCCCCGGCCATCTTCCCGTAATCGTTGCTGAATACGCCCCAGTTGCGCCGCACCAGGCCGGCTTGCGCGGAGTAGGTCTGCAAACCCGGCTTGAGCAGCGCCGAACTGGCGTAAAAAGGCTTGCTCACGGAGACCTGCTGGCCCATCGCATTGGTAACCGACACCGTGACAGTGCCTGCCCCGGATACCACGGGAAGCTCAGGAATCTCGAAGGGACCGGCGGAAACTTCGCTGGAAACCGTCTGGCTGCCGTTGGTCAGAACGGAAACCGTGGAGGGGACGGCGGCCGAGCCGCTGACAGAGGGGAGTGGAAAGGTGATCAGATCGGGGCGCGTACTGAAATCCGAGCGAATCTGCGCGCCCTCCATGTGAACCGGACGGGTCCAACTGAGTCCGCTGGTGATGAAGTCGCCCAGGCTGTAGCGGCGCAGCGAATTGACATCGGCGTAAGTGTAGGCTGAATCGAGGCGAACCGCGGTGTTGGTGCCGGAAGCGCTGGTGGCCGCGCCGCCGTATGCCAGCCAATCCGAATTCACAATGCCTTTGGGCGTGAAGGCCCGCATATCAAACGATCCAGTGGCGCTGGTCTTGCCGCTGGTGTATGTGCCGGCAATGTCGTAGTTGAGCGTCAAGCCGCTGCCGCTCTCGATCACCCGGTGGCCCTTTGCCTCGCCGATCCCTTCCGGCAGTAGCAGCGTCGGAATCAGGGCGCTGTCGCTGGCCTTGATGCGCGCGATCTGTCCCTTCAGATCGATGCTGTAGGTTACTCCGGGCAAATCCGACAATGCGACTAAGAGATTCGGAGTCGATAGAAGCGCGGCAGGAAGCCGGAGGCCGAGATCGTGCAGCTCCTGCGCGCGCGCCAGCAACTTTCCGTTCCGCAGCGTGAATTCGCCGATTTTGCCGATAGGATAACCATTGATCTGAACATCCAGAAGTAGTTTCTCGATGTTATTTTCGTCGAATGCCGCCATTGCGGCAACGACTTCTTCGGTTGAATCAGTAGCGGTGGAATCCACGGCTGAATTTGTTGCGGCTGAATCCGCGGCGGAATCTGTGGAAGCGGTATCCGTGGTTGCATTTGCTGTTGTCACCCCGGCTGAGGCCAGTCGCGGGATGAGAACAGGCGCGAGCAACAGGACTCCTGTATAGAGGAGACACCGAGCCGTTAGATCGCCAAAATCATCGCGCAGCGACAAAGCGGACCTGCTCATCAATGGCGCTGGCATCCGTCTTGGCTGTCAACCGCAAGGTATCTGTTTGCGGAGGCAGGGGGTCTTTCAGCAGGATGCGCCAACGCCGGGTGGCGCCGGAAAGTATATATGGCGTAGCGCCGCCGGACTCCGGTTCGAGCTTCCGCCCATCGCTGGTTGTCAGAGCGATATCGCGGATCACATCATGGAGATTGCCGGCGTTGATCGCCACAAGATAAATATGGTCGGCGTCGCGCTCGAGGTGAAATTGAACATCAGAAAAAGAGCGGATAGGAGGCGGCGCAAAGATGGGGATGGAAAGACGCAATACAAGGTGCACGACACCCGCCTCGGCAGGAGGCGGAACTTGATCAATAAGAATGCGATAGGTTGCCTCTTGTGTCTCCGGCGTCATGTGCAGGATGAGGCGTACAACCTGGCTGGCTCCGGGAGCGATCCGGGCGAGCGGAGGACTCAGAAGAACCATATTCGTGGGATTCAGTTGAATATCGCCATTGTCACTCTTCTGACTCCAGGCATAGGCGCGTATCTGAACAGCGGTTTCAGCGGTTCCTTGATTGGTGATGGTCAGACTGGTGGTCTTCTGGCCGGGTGTAAGAGGAATCGTAACCGGAAGCACCGACAAAGCCTGCGCGCCGGCAACTGCGCTGGCGATCAGGATGAAAAAAATGGCGGCGGACGTTTTGGCCGCCGCCATTTGTCGAGTTGAGTTCCATGCGTTCATGAGGGTCCAATTTGAAAGATTCGGCTCTCGGTTAATAGGTGACGGTGACAGTGATGATATCGCTGTAGTTGCCATTCGCCGGAGCCGTCTGCTTGGAAATCTGGCCGTAGACGGTTAATTGTTGGGCGGCCCCGTTACCGGTATTAGACATCTGGCCGCCTGTGGTTTGACCCCAGTTAACTGAATAGCCCGCGTCGTTAAACAACGCATAAGCCAGTTTGTTGGCGGCGCTCATCATGAAGCGGGAAGTCTCAGTGGCTCCGGTGCCGTTACCTGCGCCAAGGCCGACGGTATACACATCGCCGCTTGAGCAAGTGACGTTGATGTTGGAGGTGGCGTTCGTCACGGTTGTCGTTGTCGGGACGACGGTAAGGAATGCCAGGGGCGTGGTGGTGATCGAACAGGTGTTTCCAACATTAGCCGTGACATTGAAGGTCGTGGTGGTGGTTGCGGCAAAGGCCGAGGTGGTTGTCAGGCCCAACGCCAGGAATCCCAGAAGGGTGGCGCGGGCTACAGAGTGCAGTGCAGAGGTGTACTTCATTGAGTCGACTCCTGGTAACAAAGAATTGAAGTTACAATGACATTAACGCCGTTTAATTTACTTGGCAATAACTAATCATGTACCGCAGCCGAATAGTAGTACACCTTTAGTGCCTCATTCGATTACCTTTGCGCTACACACAAGTTCCAAGCGCTCTTGCCCAGGGGTTCCCATAGTCCTTGCTGGCGGTGTGAACAGGAAGTGAAGGTAGGTAAGGCGGCAGGTCTTCTATCCTGGGCGCGCCATAGCGTGCCGCAGGTCAATAGGTGATGGTGATGGTAACAGAATCGGCATAAACGCTGGTCGCGCCAGACCGTATCCCGGAAGCCGGAACATTCGTGCTTTGAGTCCGGTAGGATTCAATGCCGGTTCTGACCATAGCCTCAAGGGCGGCCGTTTTGTCTGCTTTGACGGGATGCGCTGGGTTCGATAACAACGCAACGCCCGGCAGCGTCGAGGCAGGACTGGACGCCTTCCCGGTGGTCACAGCTTCGCCGGTTACCTCTCCGGCGCCAACGCTGACATCGTATGGCGTGGGTTTGGTACAGGTAACCGCGACCGAAGATGTCGCATTTCCCCCCGAAGCGGCGTATCTGTCAGACGGTAGATCGGGAGCGGAGACCTGACAGCCCGACACAACCATCGCGGTAACACTGAATGAGGCGGTCGCCGTTGCCGCAACGGCGGGTCTTGAAGCCAGACCCGACGCCAGCAAGCCCAACGCGAATGTGATGGATGCGTATTTCATCTCATTGCACTTCTCTAAACTTCATCGGTAGTTTCTTGCGAAACTTTAATGTTTGGGTTCTATTCTTTTACCGGCGACAGTTGATTTTTAGTGGTTGCGGCTTAAAAATACGAATCTCGCAACGACTCCGAACTCTATCCGGAAGCCGCGCGCTGCCCGATTCTTGGTTCGTTGTATCATGAGAGAAGGAAACTGGTTAGCACTCGTGAACGGAGTCGAATTACTCAATGCAGATTCTCAAGTTGTTGCCAAGAACTGCCTGCGGTTCCGGCATGGCGGCGCTGTTGCTGGCTTCTGGCTTATCTGCCGCCGCTCAGGAAAATCTGACATGGAGTCAGGCAAAGGCGAAGTTTGAAGCTGCCAACCCTGCTTTGCGGGCTGACGCGCTCGGCGTTGACGAGATGAAAGCCGCCGAGATTACCGCCTTCCTGCGACCCAATCCCTCGGCTTCATTCACCATGGATCAGCTTTACCCCTTCGGTGCGCACTACGACCCCAACCTTCCCGGCTCTCGCTATCGTCCGTTCAGCAACGCGCTCACCACCGGCTCGATCAGCTATCTCTACGAACGAGAGCACAAACGCGATTTGCGGCTGCAAAGCGCAAAGCAGGGCACGCAGATTGCCCAATCCGAACACATCGACCTGGAACGCAATCTGCTCTTCAACCTGCGCTCATCCTTTGTTGAAACCCTTCAGGCCAAGGCAGTGCTGGAGCTGGCCAAAGCCGGCCTGGACTACTACGACAACATCATCAAGATCAGCCGCGACCGCCTGAATGCCGGCGACATCGCTCAGATCGATCTCGACCGCATCGAGCTCTTGCGCGTCCAATATGAAATGGAAATTCAGACCGCCGTCGTCAACCTGCGCACAGCCAAGATTCAGCTTCTGCAATTGCTCAACGAACGCACGCCCGTCGAGCAGTTCGATGTGACCGGCCCCTTCGACTTCTCCGATGATCTGAAGCCGCTCGACGACTTCCGCCAGATCGCCCTCGACGAGCGCCCCGACCTGCGCGCTGCGCTGCAATCGGTTGAGCAGGCCCAGACTAACCATAAGCTGGCCCAGGCCAACGGCTCCGCTGACCCCACCTTCGCCGTCGATTCGGGAGCCAATCCGCCCCTCGATCCCTATGTCGGATTCAACATCGCCATTCCCTTGCGCATCTTCGACCGCAATCAGGGCGAGAAGCAGCGCACCCAGATCGATATCAGCCGCAATCAGCAATTGACCGAAGCCGTTCGCGCCGAGGTCTTCAGCGACGTGGACTCGGCACACGCGGAAGTCGAGAGCAACCTCGCGCTGCTCCGCCCCTACAAGGCGCAATACAAGGCTCAGGCCCTTCGCGTTCGCGACACGGTGACCTATTCTTATGAGCACGGCGGCGCATCACTGATGGACTTTCTCAACGCGCAAAGCGACTACCGGGCCGTGCAACTGGCTTATCTGCAACTGATCGGCTCTTACCTGACCGCTGCCGGACAACTGAATCTGGCTGTGGGGCGCGAGGTCATTCAATGATTTGTTCTTCATGCCTGAAACAACACTCCATCGCTTCGCTGAGTTTTGCCTTGGCAACTTCCTTCAGCCTTCTCGCTCTCTTTGGCTGCAAAGCCAAAGATGAGGGCAATGGTGCGCCTCCCACGACCCAAGTCATCCAGGTGGCTGACATGAATCTGATTACCATCGACGCCAAGGATGCCGCCAAATTCCCCTTGACCGCGGCCACGTCGATCGAATCCGCAATCGAATTGACGGCCACTGGCTCCGTATTCCCCGACATCAATCGCGAAGTGCCGGTGATCTCGCTGGCCAATGGCCGCGTGGTGGACATCAAGACCCGGCTTGACGATAACGTGAAGAAAGGCCAATTGCTGTTGAAGGTGCAGAGCCCAGACATTACCAATGCCTTCAATGCTTATCTCAAGGCCAACAATGACGAACATATGGCTGATATGGCTTATATGAGAGCCGATGACCTCTTCAAGCATGGGGCCATCTCGCAGGCTCAACTGGAGCAGGCCGAGGACACAGAAAAAGACGCCAAGGCCGACCTCACTGCCGCCGAGGAGCAACTCAAGACCCTCGGCGCGGATAGTAGCCACCCCAGCAGCGTGGTCAACGTCTATGCGCCAATCACCGGAGTGATTGTGGCGCAGAACGTCACCAACGCCGCCGCTGCCGGAGTCAGCCTCTCTGGTTCAGCCACGGCATTTACCATCGCCGACCTCTCCACGGTCTGGATCATCTGCGACATTTACGAGAACGATATTTCCAAGCTGCAACTCGGCCAAGAGGCCCGGATCAAAGTCAGTGCCTTCCCAGATCGTCCGCTCACCGGGCGCATCAGCGACATTGGCCCCATCCTTGATCCCGCGCTGCGAACCGCCAAGGTGCGCGTCGAAGTCTCCAATCCGGGCTTTCTCAAGCTGGGTATGTTCGCTACTGCGATCTTCACCAGCCGCACGAAAGAGATGCATGCCGCGGTTCCCGCCGACGCCATTCTCCATCTGCATGATCGAGACTGGGTCTTCCTGCCCGTAGGCGGAAATCAGTTCAAGCGCATGGAAGTCCATGCAGGACGAATGATCGACGGCAACCGCCAGGAGATTCTCTCCGGCATTCAGCCGGGTCAGCAGGTTGTTGCCAATGCACTGTTGCTTGAAACCGCGGGGAACCAGTAAATGATTCGCGCACTCGTCGATTTCGCGCTCAGGAACCGCTGGCTGGTCCTCGGCGGCGTGGTGGTGCTCTCCGCGTGGGGCATTATCAGCTTCCGCAACTTGCCTGTCGAAGCCTATCCCGATGTCGCCAACAACTACGTGCAGATTATCACTCAGTGGCCCGGCCGCTCGGCCGAGGAGATCGAGCGGCAGGTCACCGTGCCGGTCGAAATCCAGATGGCCGGCATTCCCCACCTCACGCATCTGCGTTCCACCACGCTGGCCGGCTTGTCCAGTCTGATGTTGATCTTCGACGACGACTCCACCAGCGATGTCAACCGCGAACACGTGCTGGAGAGGCTCAGCATGGTCAGCCTCCCCGCCAATCTAGTTCCCCAGATGGGCAGCGACTGGAGCCCCGTCGGCCAGATCTTCTGGTACACGCTGGAGAGCACCAATCCCGCCTACGACGTGATGGAGAAGAAATCATTCGAGGACTGGACGCTTGAAAAATCCTTCAAGAGTGTGACCGGCGTGGTCGATGTATCCAGTTTCGGCGGGCCTACCAAGGAGTATCAGATCAAGCTCGACCCGGAGAAGCTGGTCTCCTACGGGCTGAGCATCGGACAGGTCGAGCAACAGATCTCGAACAACAACACCAACGGCGGCGGAAGCTTCATCGAGCAGGGCGCGCAGCAAATCAACGTGCAATCTGTCGGCCTCTTCACCAGTGTGCAGGACATCGAGAACACCGTCGTCAAGACCACGAATGGCACGGCGATCAAGATCAAAGACATCGCCACGGTCGCGCAGGGACCGAAGATTCGCCTCGGCCAGATCGGCAAAGCCATTCACCGCGCCGATGGCAAGATCGTCGATAATCCCGACACAGTTGAAGGCATCGTGCTCTTGCAGAAGGGCAACGACTCCGACCCAGTCCTCGTTGGCATTCACAAAGAAGTGGACAGGCTGAACGGAGATAAGGATCACCCCGGAATTCTGCCCAAGGGCGTGAAGATCGTTCCCTTTCTCGACCGCTCTGACTTAGTCAAATTCACGGTTGACACTGTCGAGCACAATCTCACCGCGGGCATGATTCTGGTCTCGATCATTCTCTTTCTCTTTCTCGGCAATGTGCGTGGCGCGATAATTGTCGCGCTCACCATTCCTTTTGCGCTGATGTTCGCCTCGATCTGCCTCGACCTGAGTCACATTCCCGCCAACCTGCTCTCTCTGGGCGCCCTCGACTTCGGAATGCTGGTCGATGGCTCGGTGGTGATGATCGAAAACATCGTTCGCCATCTCACGCGCAAAGACGATTCCTACACTCCGGCGCAAAAGATTCGCAACGCCGCCCATGAGGTGCAGCGGCCCGTCTTTTTTGCCATAGCCATTATCGTCACGGCCTACCTGCCCATCTTCACGCTGCAGGCCGTCGAGGGAAGGCTCTTCAAACCGATGGCCTGGACCGTAGCCTTTGCGCTGCTGGGCGCGCTGGGCTTCGCCATGCTGATCGCGCCGGTGCTGGCCGGCACGCTCTTCAGCAAAGGCGCAAAAGAGTGGGAGAACCCCGTGTATCTGTGGCTCACGGAGCACTATCGTGTTGCGGTTCGCAAGGCCATCGAGCATCGCCGCACCACTGTGGGTATTGCCACGGCGCTCTTCGCCATCGCTGTCTATCTCACCTTCGGTGGGCCCATCGGTTCGGAATTTTTACCTCACCTGGATGAAGGCTCCATCTGGGTGCGCGGCACGCTCCCGCCCAGTGAAGGCCCCACTGTCAGCATTGACTTCACCAACAAGGCGCGCTTGGTGATGGCCAGCTTCCCCGAGGTCACACAAGTCGTCAGCCAGACCGGACGCCCCGACGACGGTACGGACACCACCGGCTTCTTCAACACCGAATACTTCGTCGACCTCAAGCCCAAGAAACAGTGGCGACCCGTCTTCCATCAGGACAAAGAGCAGTTGATTGACGCAATGAACAAGGAGTTGTCCAAGTTTCCCGGCGTCATCTGGAACTTTTCCCAGCCCATCTCCGACAACATGGAAGAGGCTGTCAGCGGCGTCAAAGGCGAGTTGGCTGTCAAGCTCTACGGCGACAACCTTCGCACTCTTGAAAAGAAGGCCGACGAGCTTCAAGCCCAGATGGCCACGGTCAAAGGCATCGAAGACCTGGGCGTCTTCCGCATCATCGGCCAGCCCAACCTGAATTACACCGTGGACCGCGCCGCCGCCGCCCGCTGGGGCATTAACGTCGCCGACATTCAGGACGCCGTGCAGACCGCAGTTGGGGCCAACGCCATCACCCAGGTGCAGCAGGACGAGGCGCGCTTCGATGTAACGCTGCGCTATCAGCAGCAGTATCGCGACACAAGCGAGGCCATCCAGAACGTGCGCCTGCTTGCTCCCTCCGGCGAGCGCGTCTCGCTGGCGCAGTTGACCACAATCTCTACCGATGACGGCGCCGAGGAAATCTATCGCGAGGGCGGCCAGCGCTACATCGCCATCAAGTATTCGGTTCGTGGACGCGACCTTGGCTCAACCGTCAAGGAAGCCCTCGCCAAGGTCAACAGGAATGTCGCGCTGCCGCCCGGCTATCATACCGAGTGGGCCGGCGAGTACGAGAGTCAGCAGCGCGCCGACAAGCGCATGGCCATCGTGGTGCCCATCACGGTTCTGGCCATCTTCATGATCCTTTACACGATGTTCCGCTCGTACAAGTGGGCCATGCTCATTCTGGTCTGCGTCGTGATGGCCTCGGTCGGTGGTCCGCTGGCGCTGTTTATCACCGGAACCACCTTCTCGGTCTCGTCAGCGGTCGGATTCCTGGCGCTCTTCGGCGTCTCGGTGCAGACCGGCGTAATCATGATCGAGTTCATCAACCAGCTCCGCTCCCGCCGCAAGGGCAAGGAGGTCTCGTCGCATGAACACCTCGTGGAAGCCGCAATCGAAGGCGCGGTACTGCGCTTGCGGCCCATCATGATGACCATGCTGGTGGCCACCTTGGGCCTGCTGCCCGCCGCGCTGAGCCATGCAATTGGTTCTGACTCACAGCGGCCATTTGCCATTGTCATCGTGGGTGGCTTGTTGGCCAACCTGGTCATCGGCGTCTTCCTGCTTCCCACTCTCTACGTGTGGATCGCGCGAGAAGACGACATCCTGCCAGCCGTGGAATCCGCCGAAGAGTTTTAGCGGCATTCCATGCTCTTCTCGTTGATTGGACCATCCAATTCAAGAGACACCGGTCAACACAACGGCTCACACCCATGTTGCACAGCATCCCTCCAGCCAACTACACGGTTGACTGGGCTGGAACGGATACTGTGAAACGATCATGCGCCGACCGCCTCGCAGGCCTTCACTTTGACCGGAGTAAGCCAGCCGAAGCGGTCGGGTTTGAGGCCGTTGGCGATGCCGAAGAACTCGTCGGCGATCTTCTTGGTGATCTCGCCCGGTTTGCCGTCGCCGACGACGATGCGGTCGATGGAGCGGATCGAGGCGACCTCGGCGGCGGTGCCGGTGAAGAAGACCTCGTCAGCGATGTAGAGCAGCTCGCGCGGAATGGCCTGCTCGCTGACCGTATAGCCAAGGTGGCGGGCGATGGTGAGCACCGAGTCGCGGGTGATGCCGGAGAGCGCCGAGTTGCCCAGCGGCGGCGTGAACAGAACGCCGTTGCGCACCACGAAGATGTTCTCGCCGGAGCCTTCGCTGACCAGGCCGTTCACGTCCAGCCCAATGCCCTCGGAGTAGCCGTTGATCTCGGCTTCCATGTGGATGAGCTGTGAATTCATATAGTTGGCGCCGGCCTTGGCCAGGGATGGCATGGTGTTGGGGGCCAGGCGATTCCAACTCGAGATGCAGACGTCCGCGCCGCTGTTGCCGGGAATGTATTTGCCCCAGGGGAAGTTGGCGATGTAAACCTCGATGGGCGAACCCTTGGGGCTGACGCCGATTTCGCCGTAGCCACGCAGCGCGATGGGACGGATGTAACAGGGCGCCACGCCATTGGCCTCGATCAGATCCACCACGCCGGCGCAAAGTTCTTCAAGGGTGAAGGGCACTTCCATGCGGTAGATCTTGGCTGAGTCCAAGAGGCGCTGCATATGTTCCGGCAGGCGGAAGACAGCCGAGCTTTGCGGCTGCCCGTAGCAGCGAATCCCTTCAAAGACGCTGGAGCCATAGTGAATCACATGGCTCATCACATGGATGTTGGCCTGCTCCCAGGGAATGAGTTTGCCGTTGTGCCAGATTTTCGAGGTGGTTTGGATGGGCATGAGATTTGCAGTGCTCCTTTAACGCGCCACGCGCGGACACACTACAGGGTATCGCGATGGAGTCCGCCCTGTCACGGAGCGATGTGCGCAAAGCGGAGCAGATACACAAATTAACAGCAATTTCTCCCAATCCGCCGGGGCCGGATCAGTAATTGAAGCTGGCGGTGCAATCGGCCAAGCTCTCATTGGCCTGGGTGGTGAACTGGATCCGGATCATGTCCCCGGTCGCGTAGGCAAAGGTATGCTGGGTGTCGATGAGGGTCATGTTGGCGTTGGCGGACGAGTTGCCGATGGTGACGCTAACACCTGTGTTTGTCCCGGAAGAGGCATTGGACATCGCGGCTCCGGAGGGCAGATCCCAGAGCGAAAACGTGCCGCTTGAGGGTTGCGACCCCAGGTGGCCGCAACGCACGGCAAGCCTGCTCAGGACTCCGCTGCCGGTCATCAAGACCTGTTGCATGGTCTGCGGGCCAGGGCTTTGCGTGCAGGCCGTTTGGGACGTTCCAGCGCCGAACAGCAGCAGCGTGCTGGAGGAGCTGGCCGTTCCCACGCAGAAGGCCTGCGCCGAGCGCGCACTGGACAATTGCGAAGCGGCAATCTTGCCGTTGTTGTCGCCAAGGGGAATTCCGGCCCACGATCCCGGCGTACCGGCTGCTGTATTGACCCAGGCAGCGACTCCGTTGGCCGTGGCCGCGGAGTTCTGCTCCATGTCTCCTTGTGCCCAGGACTGAGAGACGGGCGGGCGAGGCGATTTGGTGGGCATCTGCATCTCGGAGGCCAGCAATGGCGCGGAGAAGGATAGTGTCTCATTGGAGTGCGAGGCCGCGAGAGCGCCATCGAGATCCACCTGCACGGCATCCGGATGGGTTGCGTCTATGTGCTGGATCGCCTTGTTTCCATCCGCGCCGATGGAGATTCTCTGTCCGGTCGAGAGGTCTGTGGCGCTGGTGCAGGTCAAAACCCTGGCATGGATCACGCCCGAGCAAGAAGTTTGCCCGCCGTTGGGCGTGCCGGTCGTGCCTGTCTGATAGACAACATCCAGGGCGTAACGCTTGCCGTTTACGCCGCTCCAATAGGCAGGAGGAGCAAGAATCTGTCCTTCAAAGAGCGTTGTGCCATTGGGCAGCGCCGAAAAAGCCGTGTCCGAGTAAAGAAAATCGGAGGCGCGGATGCCGTATTGCCATAACTGGCTGATATTCACGTCGCCGATCAGTTGGATCGGAGAACTGGCAGTTCCTGGGCTGGTGCCCCACGAATTGCGCGAAGAAGAGTAGATGAGCGCGGGGATAAATCCTGATGACCCTGCAATATCACTCCTCGACAGCGCCGGAACTCCTGCGAAGCGGGGCATGGCCGAGTTGGTAAGGGAGCCGCTGGGAAACCCCCCATTCAGCACACTCAAACTGAGCGCCGCGTCGTTGGCCGGAGAGACGAGAATGTTGGAGAGATTGAAGCCCGCGGCGCTCGGGTGCGCTGGAGCCATCCAGGTGTTTTCAAAGTCCATGAAAAACTGCTCGCCACTTCCTTCCGAGGGGCAATCATAAAGCGTGAAGGCGCCCAGCCCCGGAGCGAGCGAGGTATTGATCTCGACCTTGATATTCCTGGATGTGAAATGGATGCCCGAATTGGGCTCGCATGCGGCGTTGTCCAGCATCACTGCGGCGCCGCTTATGGCGGCAAACCGGCCTTGGCCGTTGTCCACCGTCCCGTTGGCGATCCCAAAAGAGTCTGCACCCGCCACCCGCCAATAGATTCCCGCAATCCCGGCGCTGTCCGATCGCCAACCCTTATCGAATTCCACGTTGATGCCGCCGCCGGCAAAGTAATAACTGTACTCCGAGGCTCCGGCAACCCAGGTGTTCTCGACGCGCGTGCCGGTGTCGACACGAGAGCCAAAGTAGAATCCCACATCAAAATTGCTGGTTTGCTGGGACCCCTTGCGCGAAAGTGAAATGCTGCTGATCGATTGCTGATAACGGGCATTGAAGGGAAGGGCAAAGATCACGTTCACGGTAGTGGCCGTGCCGGAGTCGGCGGTTGCGCCAAGGTTGCCCCAGCTGAAGGGCAGCGTTGCCGAAAACTGCGTGGCTGAGACTCCTGCGGAATCTACTTCCAAGATAGCCCGATTGAGAAACGAGCCGGTTGTCAGCCCTGCGATCTCCACAAACTGGCCGGCGGTGAGGCTATTCGTTGCGATGAATGTGACCCGGTTCGAGGCGATGCTGAAGGCGGTAATCTTGGACACGACGCCGGCAGTCGCTCCGTCCCACAGAATCCTGGAAGGCGAATACGAGCCTTGGAGGTTGCCCGTCTCGCCTTGAATCTGGCAGTTATAAGTATGGATGGTGCGGGAAACAACATAATTGCGTCCGCCGGGAAAATCAACGACGCCACTCTTCTGCTGCGTATTCACGGGCGGATTGTTAAAAGTGTTTCCACAGGCTGCAAACGCCGCCTGGATTGCGGCTGTATCATCGGTCGTGTTGTCGCCCTTGGCTCCAAAGGAGGATGAGGTAACATCGTAGCGCGGTCCGATCCCGCTATTGCTCGCCGGCAGAGAAACGCTCGCTGGGCCTGTCTGGGCGCCGCCAACGGTCACCGAGAGAATGAGTAGGACGAGAGCAGTCTGTTTCATGGAAATCCTCGCAACAGCTCAAGTGTAAGTCCAGCGCCCAATGGAGTCGGAAGCAGCGGCAATTGCATGAAGCCATTTTGCAGATTATTTCCCACGCAGAGCGCACAATGGAAGCATGAACAGTCACCAGAGTCGCAGGTTATTGCTGACCACTGACCACTGTTCACTGTCCACTGGTTTTAGCCCCCCCCCCACCCCCCCTAAAATATGCATTTTGGCATAAAGATTTTGCAGGTAATTAATTAGTAACGATTGGATGCAGG
>Ga0181520_10000935_pt1 | contig 62101 bp, 39 predicted proteins | sample PEATcosm2014_Bin_29_FD_132451 | JGI IMG/M metagenome (GOLD analysis project Ga0181520, IMG submission 132451) | Peatland microbial communities from MTU Mesocosm Facility, Houghton, MI, USA - PEATcosm2014_Bin02_30_metaG | ecosystem: Environmental > Terrestrial > Soil > Wetlands > Peat | place...
CACCCCGACTTGCAGCCTGAGTCCGACCTCGGTAACCATCAGCGGCGCGGCAGCCTCAACGTCTACCCTGACGGTGAACACCACGGCGGCCACAAGCTCTGAGAACCAGATGCAGAAGCTCTTTTGGCCCACTACGGGCGGATCGGCGCTGGCGCTGTTGCTGTTCTTCATCACGCCAAGGCGGCGCCGTAGCTGGCTCGCCATGGTCGCGCTGCTGGTGCTGTTTGCCGCGGTAGGACTCAGTGCCTGCGGTGGTGGCGGCGGAGGTGGCGGCGGTGGTGGAGGCGGCGGAAACACCGGAACAACCGCCGGGACTTACACGATTACCGTGACCGGTTCTGCCAATTCAGGAGCAGAGACGGCCACCATAAGCACCGTCACGCTGACCGTGAACTAGCTTCACGCACAAACACTGCGGCCGCGTCTCTCAAAAGGCGCGGCCGCTTTATTTTCGGGCTTGAAATCAAATTCCGGGTGCCCCAGGTCCGGGGTCCCCGCGGACAGGTCTTTGTCCGTGGGGTGGAGGTCCCGCATTTGAGACCGGGGATACCACCAAACACGACTCACGAATCAAGCTTCGCCACCGTAGCACGCGTAGTCCCTGTGGATATGCCGCCATCCACAAGCAGAGTCTGGCCGGTCACGTAACGGCTGGCCTCGGAGGCGAGAAAAACTACGGCGCCGTCAAGATCGTGCGGTTGTCCGGGACGATTCGCGGGAATGCGCTCGACGAGATACTCGACCCATCCGGGATCTTCGTACATCACTTTGTTTTGCTCGGTCTTGAACCATCCCGGCGCAAGGCAGTTAACCGTCACGCCGTGCTTGCCCCAGTCGGCGGCAAGGCTCATGGTGAGCTGGCGGATGCCGCCGCGGCTGGCCCCGTAGGGTGCAAGGCCGGGGTAGCCGGCAACACTGGTGACCGAGCCGATGTTGATAATGCGGCCGTAGCCATTGGCCACCATGCTGCGGCCAACGGCCTGCGCTACAAAAAATGCGCCGCGCAGATTGGTATCGAGAATGGTGTTCCAGTCGTCCCAGGTAACCTCGAGCGCGGGCTTGCGGATATTGCAGCCCGCATTGTTCACCAGGATGTGTATCTGGCCGAATGCAGCTTCGGCTTCGGCAGCCATGCTTTCAATGCTCTGCTGATTGCGCACATCGAGCGAGATTGAAACCGCGCGCCTGCCCATGGCACTGATCTCTTCTTCAAACGGCTTGAGCGTTTTGCTGTCGCGGCTGGTTAGAACCAGGTCGGCGCCGGCTCTGGCGAGTGCGCGCGCCAGGTACTGCCCCAGCCCGCGGCTGGTTCCCGTAACAATGGCAACCTGGCCGCGAAGGTCAAAAATCGAGTCGGGGATCGAATCGCAATTCGCGTCGTTCATGGCTTTCCCGGGGTGAGAACAATCTTCATCAGGTTCGGCTCGTGCGCGTGCAGGCGCTCGAACCATTGCGGTCCTTCATCAAGCGCGGCAACAGCGGTAATGAGAGGCTTGACTTTGATCTTGCCTGAGGCCACCAGCTCAATGGCCTGCGGGTACTCGCCCGATGAGGCGCATGAGCCCTGCAACCGTATCTGGCGCGAGACCACCTTCTGCAATGGCAACGTGACTTCCGGCGCAACATTGCCGATGAGCGTTACCGTGCCGCCCTTGCGCACCGAATCAATGGCAGTGGCGACGGCTTCGTTGTTACCGACAGCTTCGAAGACCAGGTCGGCTCCCTGTCTCCCCGTCAGTTCGGCAACGCGAGCGGCGAGTTGCATGCCCGTGAATGGCAGCACATGATCTGCGCCCAGTGCTACGGCAAGGGCCAGGCGCGTGGGGTCGATGTCGGAGACGTAGATAGTGGAGCATCCCGCGGCGCGGGCGGCCTGCAGCGTGAGCAGGCCGATCATGCCGGCGCCCACAACCAGCGCGGTTTCGCCGCCGGCCGCGCCTGAAACTCGCACCGCATGCATCGCCACTGAAATTGCCTCCAGCATGGCCGCCTCGGTAAAAGGCAACTCGGCCGGCAGCGGGTAAATGATGCGGCGCGGCACCGAAACATATTCGGCAAATGCGCCGTGGCGTCGGTATTCGCCACAGGAAACGCCAACCACCTCGCGATGGTCGCAAAGATTGATGTCGCCGCGCAGGCAATAGTCACACTTGCCGCAGGAGATGGTTGAGTCGAAAGTGACGCGGTCGCCAACTGCGACGTCTTCAACGCCGGGTCCTACCGCAGCCACCACACCGGCAGCCTCATGGCCCATCACGATGGGCGGTATGCGGCGGCCGGTCGAGCCGTCCATTCCGTGCACGTCGCTGCCGCAGATGCCGCAAGCCTCAACGCGAACCAGAACCTCATCGGGCCCGGCGGTGGGCAACGGCATATCGACGATCTCAAGGCGGTTGTACGCAGAAAGAAGTAACGCATTCATGATTCACCGGCCAAAGATTGAAGTTGGAATCTAATTACACGTCGCACAGATCGACGGCGGCGCGAAGGCTCGTGAACGGATCGCGAGTGGGAATGAACTCGTGTGCAACGATGCCCTTGAACTGCGCCGCTGCTATGCCCCGCATTACTCCGTCCCATTGTACTTCCTGGGTATTGTCGAGCTCGTGACGGCCCGGCACTCCTCCCGTGTGGAAGTGGCCAATCCACTGGATATTAGCGCGAATGGTGGCAATCAGATCGCCCTCCATGATCTGCATGTGGTAGATGTCGTAGAGCAGTTTCACGTGAGGCGAGTTCACTTCCTCCATCACGCGCGCGCCCCACGCAGTGTGGTCGCACATGTAGTCGTGGTGATCCACTTTGCTGTTGAGCAGTTCCATGCAGATGGTCACGCCATTGTCTTCAGCGATCTTTTTCACGCGATTGAGGCCGGCAATGGTATTGCGAGCGCCATCATCGTCGCTCATTCCCTGGCGATTGCCGCTGAAGGTAATCACGTTGGGAATACCCGCCTTGGCCGCCAGTGGAATGTTGGTGCGGAAGGCTGCTTCAATGGCCGCGTGATTCTCAGTGCGGTTGAGCGCGCTGGGAATATCGCCGCCGCCGGCGTAAGCCATGGTGCAGATAAGGCCGTAACGGCGCGGAATCTCGTATTCAGCGGGCTGCAGCAAGTCGACGCCCTTGAGACCGATCGAGGCGGCGTACTCGCACAGTTTGTCGAGAGGCGTGCTTTGATAACACCAGCGGCAAGCGGATTGGCGGATGTTGCCTTTGCGCGCAACCGGTGTCTGGCCTGCTGCCAGTGGAGCGAGCGCTGCCAGTGCCAGCCCGGACTTCAGAGCCTGGCGGCGGCTGAGTTTTGCGATTGGAAAATCAGTATCTTCTTTCATCACGTGGAATGATACGCGCCGGGGCGGGGGGCGCGTCTCACGGCGCTGGGTCAGTTTGAAGGTTGCTGGCTTTACGGAAGAAACTCGCTGAACCAGTCGAGATTCGCGAGAACCTTCCCTCAGGGGTTAAAAACCCTCGACATTTTATGGAGCTTATTGACACGGATGAATCCGTGCCCTTTCAAAACGGCCTGGGGTTTGATGATGCTAGAACGTGAACGCCACGCCGCCGCGGACCGAGCGCTGCCCCTGCGTGAAGATAAGCAGCGAGCCGTCGCTGAGGATGTAGGGCCGGTAGCCCTGCGCCAGCAGGTTCCTCACGTCGAGCAGTGCCTCAAACCCGCCCGAGCCGTCGCGGGTGAGGTGAATGGGCTGGCGGAGATGGAGGTTCAGCCAGGGCTCTGAAGAATTGACCGCAAACGGCGCCACTTCAGTTACGGTATTCCCAGGCTGCCAGCGATAGCTTGCGCGCCACCGTGTGTGAGTACCGTCAAGAATCCCTGAGAACGAAAGAGTGTAGGCCTGGGCCCGGTGCGCTCGGGTTCCCGCCATCATTTGCGTGACGGTCGCCGGAGCCGGCAGGGCTGGTATCACCAGCGCGCTGCCACTCGCGTAGCTGACCGCGACGCGATTCCCGCCCGCTATCTGGCGTTCGAAACTGGCGGTGACGCCGGTGGCAGAAAATGCCGGAGCTACGGTGCGGACCATGTTGCTGCCAGGATCGAAAAGCTCTGCGGAAGGCGCGCCCGTATCGCTCTGGTTTGCGCCAGCCGCGCGGCTCATCGCTTCCAGGACGGGATTATCTATATTGTCGGCATAAACCATCACCGCTACGCCCGACTTATCGGTCTGGCGTTCATAGCCAATTTCCTGATGCATGCCGCGCTCCAGCACCAGATCGCCATTGCGCATGGCAGCCGCGGGGAGCCAGGTTGCGGCTTCGGTATCGTCGTTCGACTCGTGATTGGGAACCATGGTGGCCATGCGATATTGAACTGTGCTGGCGCCATCGCGCCATTCCAATCGGGCGTAAGGCAGCGCAGCGGTCACATTGGCCGGCCTGTCGCCCGCAATGTGGCCAACTACTTCAGTCGATCCGGCTTCGAGCTCGAATTCATCGCCGAAATGCATGGTCTCTGAACTATTGATCGCTGCTTCGCCCATGCCTTCATCGCCGGCGCCGTCGAACTCGTCAGGATGGATAGCGATGGCGGCAACCGATTGAACAGAACCGGCAAAGCCCAGATCTTGGCGGAAGCCCAGCATCGATTCCATGCCGGCGTCGGTATCGGAAGCAAAATCGACACGCGCCAGCAGCTCGCGGCTGTTGGCCGGCGTCAGTTCCACGGCATTTGAGAAGCGCTGACCGCTCTCGCCAAAAGTTCCGGCCTGGCCCGTGGCCATCAGCCGCGCCTTCAGCTTGGGAGTGTTCCCGGTACCGTCTGAAACCACAACCAGCGGCCCATCTTCGAGCCAGCGCAGCAGCGGACGATTGGCAGCCGACTTCAAGGTCCATGCCCAGTCGTCGGCCTGCGATTGGCTGGTCCGAGGCTTGGCGGGAAGCCACTGCATCGCCTCATAGAGCGTATTCAGAGTGAGATTGACGATGGTGGCTTTGCGGACACGGATGTTTTCGCGGAGCGCGGGCAGGAAATACGCGCCCATTGCCTTGAGCGAATAGCTGCCCGGTATAACCGATGGGATGACAAACTGGCCCTTGTCGTTGGTGTAAACGCTGGCCACCACGCTCAGGTCGGCGTCAAGCAACTGAACCTCTGCGCCCATCTGCGGATCACCGGCGGAGTCGCGAACCATGCCCGACACGGCAACTGTGGCCGCTCCGCACATGGGAGTGATCCCCAGCGCAATGAGCACGGCGATACCGGCGAGATGGGTATTACGCATCATCAACTCGAGATCTGGATCCGCCGCGTCCCTGGCAGGACTTTTGAATACTTCAGGCTCGCGCAGGCGCCGAATCTCAAGTCCGGCTGCCCTTCCTTACGCAGTGTGTCTTCTATTCGACGACAAAAGGAGCCGATTGTGCAATTACTTGTTTTGAGATTGCATCATTTACTTTCACCGTCACCTTGTACTTGCCCGGCGCCAATCCGGCCAGGGGCAGCGACTTTTCGACCGTAAGTTGATCGCTGTGCGCACCTAAGTCTTTTGATTCCAAGTCTTTCTGCAAAATCACGCTGCCACTGGCTGAATCGCTGATCTCGTAGGAAACCGTCGCCGAGTTGCTCTTGGTGCTGTCGTCAATTCCAAGGTTGTAAACCTGCATCCAGAAATTCAGGTCCTGGCTGCGCTTGAAGCTTACCGGAGTGGTCGCGTTGGAGCTGACCCGCGGACGCACAAAGGTGTTGCCAATCACAAAATCGCCGCCGCCGATTTCGCGCGACGAAACCGGGTTCATCTTGTCGGCCAGAATCAGCGACGAAGTACCGAGCTTCTCATCGTCATACGTCGGCACGTTAAGGCTCTTGCCGTAAAGGCCCAGGTGGTCGGCATTGTTTACGTCTTTGATGGCGATGTCAAGCCGGTAGAGCCCGGGCTGCAGAGGCAGCGCCTTCCAGTAAACGTAGTCCTTGTCGAGCGACTTCTCCAAAAGTTCTGACGGCTCAGTCACCGATACCGTGTCCTCGAAAGTCTGCACCGTCTTGTGCATGATGGTGGTCACCTTGCCAAGGATGTTTACCTTGCCCACCGAAACGCCTTCCTTGGTCTGGAAAGTGATATCGCGATTCCTGATTTGAAGCGTGATGGGGACCAAGTCGGTATTGTCGGTGATCTTGATAAAGTCGGTCCTGACGTCGAACGGGAACGGCGGACCATTCAGGATATGAGTCTCGGTGAGCGCATCCAGATCCTTGAATTGCTGAGGCGGCGGCGCAAACAATTTTGCGGCCATCTCGATGCGGTCAAACTCTTTGCCCTGGTTGTAGGTGGATTCCGGTCCTTGTCCAAGTTGTTCCATGCCGCCCTTGAAGCGGTCGGTCTTGTCACCCTTGTTCATTGACTCCCACTGCGTGAGGCCTGCGCCTGGAACGTGCAGCAGGGCGTCCTTCTCGCTGCGGTCGATGGTGAAGTGGAAGTCGCCGCACATGCAGGTGTCAACGAACTCGATGTCGATGTTTTCGCCTATGCCTTCGAGGTAACGGTAATGCCAAATCTCAAATGGGAAGGTTGAGGTTTCGCCGCCGCCCTCGTCCATCGGCCGTTCATAGGTTCCGCCGGAGGGATGAGAGTCAATGCTGTCTGCGGGCCCGAATGCGATGTAAATGTGGCCGCGGTCGGTCTTCCATCCGGGCTTGCCGGCAGCGAAGTGCTCATTGGCGTACGCGATGCGGCGGTAGTGCTCTTCGCGGTACTCGTTTTCGGGCGAATCGGGGTTGGGATTGCGGCGCTGCCAGAACGATTCGATAAATGCGTCCCGCTCCTCTTCGTTGCCGAGGCTCAGGAACGCTTTCTTTTCATCGTCGGTGATGATGTAAGGAACTTCCTGGTTGAGCCAGACCTTGTCGTGATCCGACAATTCCTGGTGAATCGCCTTCTGGGCCTTGTAGCGCTGGCGTGGAGACAGCTGCCGCTTGAGCGGGTCCTGATCCTGATCCTGGTCGGAACTGGCGGGTTGGGCCTGTCCTTGTGCCGCGGGTGCGGCCTGCCGGGCGAAAGCGACGGCTGCCGGCATGAAAAATGCCCCACAACCCAGAACAGAAATGAGAAAACGGCGACTGCTGAACGTCATAGCCTGCAAAACTCCTGCGATCCCTTATTCTACGGGTCTGAGAAGGCCTGATCAAGGCTCTGAAGGTTTGATTAGGGCTCCAGAGCAAGTTGTCGACCCTGGCATGAGCACGCTCTGGGTGCTTTGTCTGGCATTTAGACGCACCCTGCAGTGCGAAGTCACCCCTACAGGGGCCAGGAAATAGGTAAAATGGCCTCGGGACGCTTTGGTGGGGAGGGGTAGCGCTCTATTCGTGATTCTGGTCGTCTGACCCTTTATTCAGACGCTGCCGACTATTCCGGCTTTTTTCGCCGGTTCCTGCATTCATTTTCAATGCCATTCCAGTCAAACAATTCTCAGGCCTGAAACGTCCTTAGAATCATGAACCCCCGACTCGCCCGGGATGGAACCACCCGCGGCCGACTTGCGTACACTTGACTAAGGAGCCTCGTTAGTAAAGCGATTATGAAGAAGATTCTGCTGATCGTACTTGGAGTATTGATTGCGGCGGCCCTGGTGGTAACGATGGTGGTGCACCAGCAGGCGGGCTTCACCAAGGTGGTGACTGCCTCGGTGGTCCGCGAAGACCTGACGACAATGGTGAGCGGCACCGGCCAGATCAAGCCAAAAACGTATATGAACGTCGGGGCGACCTCATTCGGACGGATTACACACTTTTTTGTCAAAGAGGGCGACCGCGTAAAAGCAGGCGAAACTGTTGCCACCATTGAGAGTGTCCAGCAGAAGGCGAACGTTGACGGACAGCAGGCGGCCATCGCCGCGGCCCGAACCGACATTCTCTCTAACGTCGCGGCAGAAAAGACGGCCCAGGCCAGCGTCGAGCAGGCCCAGGCTGATCTGGAACAGAAGAAGCTGGACTGGGAGCGCGCACAAGCGCTCTATAAAGACGGCATCCTGGCCAAGCAGGACTATGACGCCAAGAAGGCGGCCTATGACACCGACGTTGCCAATGTCGATCACGCCGTCGCCCTGCTGAACCAGTCAAAGGCTAATACCGAATCGGCTCGCGGGCATCTGCAAACCCAGATCTCTACCCTCGCCTACAACCAGGACCTGCTCAACAAAACCGTCGCCACAGCACCCTTTGACGGCATTGTGACCAACATGCCTGTGCGTGAGGGCGAGACGGTGGTCACCGGCATCCAGGGCACTGAGGGCGCCACGCTGATGACCCTGGCCGACATGAGCGTAATCACCGCCGAAGTAAAGGTCGACGAGACTGACATTGTGAACGTGCAGCTTGGCCAGACGGTGGATGTCACCGTTGATGCGCTGCCCGGCAAGACATTCAAGGGCCAGGTGACCCTGGTAGGCGACCAGGCGCTGCTACGCTCCACTGGGCAGGCCACCTCGACTTCGACCACGGGTACCGAGGAAGCAAAGGACTTCAAGGTGGTGGTAACGCTCAGCGGCTCAGCCCAGGAGTTGAATGATTTGCGGCCGGGACTCTCGTGCACCGCCAAGATCACCACCGCGCACAAGGCCAATGTGACTTCCCTTCCCATCCAGGCACTCACCATGTACGATCCCGCCCAGGACTCCAAAAAGACCGCGGGCACGGTGCAGGCAGCATCGACTGCGCCCGGGCCAGTCGCGAAACCGAACCTCATCCAGGGTGTGTTTGTTGTTGAGAAGGACGCGCACGGAAAGCTGCGGGCCAAGTTCGTGCCTGTTACGACGGGTATAACCGGGGCAACCGACATCGAAGTTCTGACGGGACCGGCGCCGGGAGCCGAAATCGTGACCGGCCCCTACAAAACATTGCGAATTCTTAAGAACGGCGCGCTTCTGAAACGGGATACGGCCAAGCCGATTTCGCTTTCAACCAGCAGTTCCTCGTAATCGAGTGGTTGTAAGGCGGCAACTGACTGCATAGGCAAAAGGATGAATGGATGGCCCCGAATAGCATGACAAGCGAGATTTCTGCCGAAGTTGAGACCGTTCCCGCCGAAGATGTAATCGTGGTGGAGGACCTGTGGCGCACCTACGACATGGGCTCGGAGCAGCAGGTGCAGGCTCTGCGCGGCGTTTCGCTCCGCATACGTCACAACGAATACGTGGCCATCATGGGCCCGTCAGGATCGGGCAAGAGCACGCTGATGAACCTTATCGGCTGCCTTGACACGCCTTCGCGGGGCAAATACTGGCTGAACGGGCAACTGGTAAGCGAACTCGATGACGATCAACTGGCTCGCATCCGTAACAAGGAGATCGGGTTTGTCTTCCAGACCTTCAACCTGCTGGCCAGGGCCACTTCGCTGCACAACGTCGAGCTGCCGCTCATCTACAACGGAACCCCCTCAGTGGCGCGCATCGAAAAAGCCAAAGCCGCTTTGGCTTCAGTAGGTCTCGAGTCGCGCATGATGCACAAACCCAATGAGCTCTCCGGCGGGCAGCGCCAGCGCGTGGCTATTGCCCGGGCTCTGGTGAACAACCCTTCGATCATCCTCGCCGACGAGCCCACCGGCAATCTGGATTCAAAGACCGGTATCGAGATCATGACCCTCCTCGATACACTGCACGCTCGCGGAAACACGATTGTGCTGGTGACCCACGAGGCCGACATCGCTGAGTACGCGCATCGCGTTGTGCACATTCGCGACGGCCAGATCTTCTCTGACGAGCCCTCGAGGAGAGCGCGCAGTCGCGCCTGAGGCTTCACATTCAAGAGCGGACACCAGTTACAACTCCGGCATAGGACCGCTTCATCGCATCGACAGATCGCGATTTCCATATAGTTGCAATCGACTCGCATTAAATAAAATGCGTTTCATTCAGCAGATCGCGACTGCGCGTTCCATGAAAATGAATATTCATCTGCAGACCTTGACTTCGCATTCAATGTGGCACACTATCAGCGTAGATTCAGTGGTTTTCTGCTGAATTCATCGTATCGCGACCGCTTCAGTGAATTTTTGAAGCGCTAGGCATCTCGAATACTTGAGCCTTGCATCGTACGCGTTGAAAGCGACTACCGGAATGACAGCCTGAAAATAGGCGTCGGCCCTTCGCCGATCGATTGCACCATTGACTCCCCATAGCTTTTTGGACAGCGTATGTGTTCAGCAACCAGAGCCGAAGTGCAAGACGGCGGCTCGTTTGCGCGCTAATGTCCGTTGGGCCACGCGCGACCCCAGTTCAATTTCAGCAGAGGATGCAACAGTTCGCTCATTAACCCTTAAGTTCGGCGGTTGTGACTTATCCCTGCGGCAAGCTACTAAGGTCTGACCCACTATTGATCGGCTCAGAACCTCTATTCGATTTTTGCCTGCGTTTAAACACTTTCGACAGGATGAAAGGTTTTTCAACGCTACGGCGCGAAACCTGTTGCCTTTGTGTTCGTCGTATTCACCGTTGGAGACGTCCCATGCTGGTTAAATCGCATTGCAGTGGAAACCGGGTTACCGGCCTAGTAGTAGGTGAGAACAACGTGCGCCGGTACTTCCCCAGGAAAGTTAAGGCAATCAACCTGAAGCTCGACCATTTGATGATTGAATGCGGCTTGGCGGCCCGCTTCTGGGATGGCGAGCCGGAGATTCACGACCCTCGTCTGTGCCTGTGGCTGGAGTCGAAGCAGTCCCGGGAAAGCAATTGCAGAGCGTCGGTGCCGTTCAGCATGACGCCAACAGGCGACGGCGCATTCTCTCTGGGATTCGCAGAACCTAAACGGCCAATCCGCCAGCGCGCCATTGATGCCGGGATTCAGAACTTGAAATTCGAGTTGGAAAAAATGAAAGCCGGAGCAGCGGCCTGAACGAGTGAACCTTCGGCGTGTGCCGGAATTCTGAGCGCACACCATCGCAAGTAAGCGGTCAACCGGGCTTGAGGCCCAGCGGAGGTGACGGCATGAAGCCGATAACCACTAAACAGGAACTGCGGATCAGGGCTGCGGAAGCGCTGCGAACTGTGTTGGCGGGAGTATCCGGAACAAAGGTGCGCGAGATCCGGCATCCATCGGCCGATGAGGGATCGGGAGCCGCATTCACCGCCAGCGTCGAAGTGTATGGCCACCCCCATACGCTGGCCTGCGAAGTTGCGCATGACGACCAGCCTGCGCATTTGCGCGCGCTCATCAAGGAACTGTGCAATGGTGTTGCGTCCGCACATACCCACGCGACGCCAGTGATTATCGCGCAGCACATCTCAGATGAAGCGCGGGCCGTGTGTAGGGAAAGTCACGCCGGATTTCTCGACCTCGAAGGCAATGCGCGGATTGCGCTCGGTGAAGTGTTTATTCTGAAGCGCACGCTTCCGAATGCCGTCCGGCGCAACGGAGCCCATGATGCCGTGAAGCCGTCAGCACACAACACGGCCGCATAAGCCGCATTCTCCGCTCGCAGCCTCTGCTGCAAAAGTGAGCAACAAAAAGGGCGGTCCCCAAAGGACTCGCCCTTTTTTTCCCTTGTTCCCTGCTTCTTGTTCCCTGCTTCAATCAGATTTCCAAAATGACCGGCATGATCATCGGCCGGCGGCCAGTCGTCTTCTGAATCAGCCGCTTGAGCTCGACGCGAACTTTCTCGTTTACCATGCCGTAGTCACTCTTCTGTTCCACACTCAGCCCATCCAGCGTCTTCAGCACCACTTCGCGGCACTGGTCGGTAATGTCTGCGCCGCCAAAGCCGCGCATCACCACCTCCGGCTCGCGTTCCACCTTGCCAGTCCTCTTGTTGATGGCCAACACCGCCAGCACTACGCCGTCTTCAGAAAGTATGCGCCGATCGCGGATCACCAGGTCCTCCACCACATCGATCGACGATCCGGAATCGATGAGGATTCGGCCCGCGGTAACTTTGTCTTTCTTGCGGGCATCGTCCTTGTCGAGTTCCAGTACATCTCCATCCTCAATTACCATGGCGTGCTCCACGGCCCCGGTTTCCATCGCAACCTTGGCATGCCTGCGCAGGAAGCGGTAGTCGCCATGAATGGGGATAAAGAACTTGGGCCGCACCAGGTTGATGAGCAACCGCATCTCCTCCTGGCTGCCGTGGCCGCTCACGTGGATGAGCCCACTCGCGCCGTCGTCACAAATCACGTCGGCCTCGCGCCGGTTCAGATGGTCGATCACCCGATGAATATTCTTCTCGTTGCCGGGAATGATGCGCGAGCTCAACACCACCGTGTCGCCGGCCTCGATGCGCGCGTGCTTGTGGTTGTCCACCGCGGCGCGGCTCAGCGCGCTCATCGGCTCGCCCTGCGTGCCGCTGATCAGAATCATCAACTGCTCAGGCGGGTAATCTCGTAACTGGCCCGGGTTGATGATCAGTCCCGGGGGAATATCGATGTAGCCAAGGTCCTGCGCAATCTCAGTGCTGTCGTTCATCGATCGCCCGACCACCGCAACCTTGCGACCGTGGGCGCGCGCCAGCTCAAGCGCTATGCGGATGCGATACACCGACGAGGAGAAGCAACTAAAGAACAGCTTCTTCCTGGTGCGCGAGAATACCTCATCCAGGCGGGGAATCACAGCCCGCTCGCTGGGCGTGTAGCCCGAGCGCTCCACATTCGTTGAGTCCTGCAGGAGGGCCAGGACCCCGCGTTTGCCGTATTCGGCAAAGGTGTGCAGGTCAAAGGCCTTGTCATCCAGCGGCGAAAGATCAACCTTGAAGTCGCCAGTGTGAATAATGATGCCCACCGGCGTTTCGATGGCCAGCGCCACGCAATCCGCAGTCGAGTGCGTCACCCGTATGGGCTCGATGGTGAACGGCCCAATCGTGAACTTCTCCTTGGGAGTGATCTCGATGAGTTCGGTCTCGTCGGCCAGACCGTGCTCCTCGAGTTTGCCGTCAACATAGGCCAGCGTGAACTCGGTCGCATACACCGGCACCTTGAGCTCATTCAGGATCCACGGAAGGCCGCCAATATGGTCCTCGTGGGCGTGGGTGAGCAGGATAGCCCGCACATGCTGTTTATTTTCAATCAGGTATGAGATGTCGGGAACGACAATATCGACTCCCAGAAGTTCCGTTTCAGGGAACATCAGGCCGGCGTCGATCACAATAATGTCGTCGTCCCAGCGCAAGGCCAGGCAGTTCATCCCGAACTCGCCCAACCCGCCCAGAGGGATGATCTTGAGCTTTTGATTTGTAGGCATCAGTCACTCTGATGCTATCATCACGGGCAACATCGGCCCCGGCCTCACTTTCCCTCAGGCCCTCGATTGGCAATTGCTGCAAAGCCGGTTCGGGGCATAAAAACTGTTCACCATGTATTCATGAACTTTGCCGATTTCTCTTTACACCTGTACGTTTGATCCTTCAAAATTCGTCAACATTGGGCCACGGAAGACTCTGGATTCAAGCATCCGCAAGAGGTGCCAAGCGAAACAGGTTTCCATCCCACGGGCCCGATTGCTAATACGTTGTTCCCCTACAACTAATGAGCCTCCGTTCAGATAACAATCTCCACAGAACTCCCCGCCAAGGAGAAAGAATGATTCGCAAACTGAGCAGTATGATTCTCGCCTTTACCGCGGTACTCGCCGCGGCCGCTTTCAGCCACGCGCAACTTCAGCCAGTTCTTACCAAGCATGTTCGTCAAGCCGCCACCAATGGCCAGGCCCCGCTGCTGGGCCGGCTGCCGGCAAACCAGTCAATGAACCTTGTGCTGGTTCTGCCGCTGCGCAACCAGGACGAGTTAGAGAGCCTGCTCTCCGAGCTCTACAACCCCAACAGCCCCTCCTATCACCGTTTTCTATCGGTCGATGAGTTCACCGCCCGTTTCGGCCCCACCCAGGACGACTACAACGCGCTGATCGAATTTGCACATGAGAATGGCCTCAACGTGGTCTCCACCTCGCGCAACCGCGTGAATCTGCAGGTGGCGGGCACTGTCGCCAATGTTGAGCGCGCGCTTAACGTGCATATTAACGTGTATCAGCACCCGACCGAGCCGCGCACGTTCTACTCACCCGACCGCGAGCCATCGGCCAACCTGCCCTTCCAGCTCTGGCATGTGGCGGGTCTCGACAATTTCTCCATCCCCAGGCCCGCAGGCCTTGAACGGCGCCCAGAAGGATCGAAGGCGAAATCCGGCGCGACCACAGGCTCAGGTCCCTCGGCTTCGTTCCTGGGCAGCGACATGCGCGCCGCATACTACGGCGGTTCGCTCACCGGCAGCGGCCAGTCGCTTGGACTGCTGGAGTACTACGGCACCGACCTCACCGATTTGACCACCTACTTCAAGAACGCGGGCGAGACCAACAACGTGCCTATCACGCTGCTCTCGACCGACGGAACCAGCACCAGTTGCGTTTACTCGGCCTGCGACGACACCGAACAGACGCTCGACATGACGCAGGCTATCGGCATGGCGCCGGGACTCTCCAGCCTGGTAATGTACGTGGGCTCGACCGACTCGGCTATTTTCAACTCCATGGCGACCCACAGCCCACTGAACGCGCAGTTGAGCTCGTCGTGGACCTGGAGCCCGGCCGACCCCAGCACCGACAACCCCTACTTTGAGGAGTTCGCGGCGCAGGGCCAAAACCTGTTCCAGGCTGCCGGCGACAGCGGCGCCTGGACTGCCACCGGCACGGGGTCTGAGATCTATCCTGCCGACTCCGTCTACGTAACCACCGTTGGCGGCACCGACCTCGACACCAGCTCGGCGGCCGGCCCCTGGTCCTCTGAAACTGCATGGGTCGACGGCGGCGGCGGCATCTCGCCCGACAAATACGCGATTCCCTCGTGGCAGACCACTGCCGCGGCCGGATGCTCAAGCTGCTCAAAGAGCTATCGCAACGGGCCCGACGTCTCGGGCAACGCAAACTTCACCTTCTACGTTTGCGCCGATCAAACTACCTGCACCGCCAACGACTACGGCGGCACCAGCTTTGCCGCGCCCATGTGGGCCGGCTACCTGGCGCTCGTCAACCAACAGTCGTTAGCCAACGGCAACAAGGTGCTCGGCTTCATCAATCCGAGCCTCTACACCATCGGCGAAAGCTCCAGCTACGACTCCGACTTCCACGACATCACCAGCGGCAGCAACGGCTTCTCAGCCACCACCGGATACGACCTGGCCACTGGCTGGGGAAGCCCCAATGGTTCGGGCCTGTTGAACGCTCTGGCCGGCTCGGTCTCGTCCACGCCCGGATACAGCCTGACGTCTTCGCCGGGTTCGGTATCCATCCTGCAGGGCAACTCCGGCTCTTCAACCATTACCAGCAGCGTGACCGGCGGATTCGATTCTGCAATCGCTCTCACGGCGTCTGGCCAGCCCTCCGGCGTAACCGTCACTTTCAGCCCCACGTCGATCACCGGCGCTGGAAGCTCGACCATGTCTATCACCGTTCCTTCGACGACTGCCACCGGAACCTACACCATCACCGTAACCGGCACCTCCGGCTCAACAACCGAGCAGACAACTGTCTCGCTGACCGTTACCGCTCCTTCGCAGGGCAGCTTCACGCTGTCTGTCTCGCCCTCGTCGGGATATCTAGATCAGGGTCAGGAAGGATACGCGGTTGTTACCGTGACGGCTTCGGGCGGCTTCGACTCGGCAGTCTCATTCACCGCAAGCGGCGTGCCGTCAGGCGTGACCACGAGCTTCAGTCCAGCCACAGTCACCGGCTCCGGCACAACCGACTTCTACCTCACCGTGTCAAGAAGCGCGCCAAGGGGTACCTACTCCATCACCATCAAGGGCACCAGCGGCAGCCTGAGCGCATCGACCACGCTTACACTGCAGATACGTCGATAAGCCCGCAACCCGCGCACTCTGCGTACAACCAAAAGCCCGGACTCAAACGAGTCCGGGCTTTTTGCGTGTCCCGAAGAGTTGTCATATCGAGCGTGAACAACTGCTGGGTGCCCCCGGTCCCTCGCATTCGGGGACCGGGGATACAGCTCGCCGCGTTCCATGCAAGCAACTGCGATGCATTCACTCACCATCGAAGCCTTACGGGTTCGCGCAATATCCAAAGGAGACTTTCCATGGCAACGAAGAAAGCGGCAAAGAAATCAACTCGCAAATACGGCGCCTCCGCCGCAAAGCACGTGGAGACGGAAATGCACGAGATGAAGCACGGGAAATTGAAGAGCGGCCGCAGCGGCAAGAAAGTGACCAGCCGCAAACAAGCCATTGCAATCGGTCTTTCAGAGTCCCGAAAAGAAGGAGCGAAAGTCCCCAAAAAGAAATCTTGATCGCCGGCGCCTTGACCTCGATTTTGAGACCCTGAATACTCCTATCCTCACCTGACACAATCATCCCGAGCGTAGTCGAACGACCTGCATTTATCCTCTAGCAATTCTTCTTGGGCGCACCTGGTACCCTACGGCACCAGCACAATCGGCGCGCGCCAGTAGTTTGCCTTTTGCGTTGATGGGTCGAGGATTGTGACCTGGCACTCGTACGGGCCCGGCTCAAGGCCTTTGACGCCGAGCGAGAAGTTCATCGGCATGGTGCCAAGCCGGCTCGCGGTCGAGGGCAAAATGGCCGTGGGCGAAGTTTCGTAGACCTTGGTATCGCCCTTGTAGAGAGTCACAAAAGCAAACAGCGGCGGATTTCCTTCAGAAGGCGTTTGCTTGTAGGCCTGGAAGTAAACGTAGATATCGCGCGAGGTTGAGAAGACACGCGTAACGCTCGGAATAAGTTTTTTGCCATCGGCAACCAGCGGATTGACCGCGTCGTCTTTGATGCGGTCCTTGGCCTTGGCTGCGTCGTAAAGCGCCTGGTTAAGTACAACGCGCTGGCTGCCCAGCACAATCGCACTGATAGGTACGCGCTTTTCTTCCTTGTTGAGATTCGGAATTGTGAACGTGGCCTCGTAGGTGCCGATGCGGCCGGTCTCGTCGTCGCGCGCCAGGAACTTGATCTGGTATCGGCCGGGCAACAGAGTGAATCCCGTGTCGTACTCGATGGGCCGATGAGCCAGCTCCGCGGCCGTCGCGTCACTGAGCTTGATGTTCACGTTGTCGCGCACGTTCGACACCGTGGTGCCGCCCACCATGTCTTTAACCTCGCCTACAAAGTCGATGAGCGTGTGCTCATATCCGCCCTTCTTGGCCAGCGCCAGTTCGCGGCCCGGAATCTTAACGATGATGGGAACAAAATACTCCGCGCGGTTGAGCTGGAAGTAATCGACCTCCATGGCGATGGTGAGGTCGGTGATGGGATCTTCGAGCATGAGCGCATCTTCAAGCTGGCGCTCCTTGTCTACCGCCGTGAATTTCGTAAAGTCCTTGTCGGCGTAGTAGCCCTGGCGGTAATTCAAATCGGCGTCGGCATTCGAGGCCAGCGTGATCTTTACGCGGCGGAAGTGCCCGTTCTTGGCCGTGTTCGAGGAGTAGTAGCCGAGAACGTAGTAATCGGAGACAGCATCCTGCGCCTGAACGATGCCGCGATCGAGATCGTTGTTGTCGAGGAATGCCTTGCCTCCCGTATCGCCGGCCAAGGCGTAGAGCGTGTCCTGCGACTGCATGAAGTTGTCTCTCACTTGTTGCGCGGCAGTGCCGTTGTACATGCCGGCATTGCCTTGCGAGCCCACCGTGGCATCGCCCAGAGGCGCACCCGCAACCAGGCCTCGCGCATCGATAGTCCAGAATGACACGCCGGAGCGAATGGCTTCGTCGACGGTTGCATGCAGTTGCGCCTGGTTGTCGATGCCGTTCAGCCGCATGCCACCGGCAAAATAGATCAGCGATTTCTTTTCGCTCACGCGGCCCAGCATGTGCGCAGCGGTTTGCAGCGCCGAGAGTTGGCGATCGGTGTTGAAGACGTTGAACTCGCTGTCGTCCTGGCCAAAAGCTGCGCCAGTGTCAGAGCTGCTCGAGTCGTCGGTGGTGTCGGCGAACCCCTGTCCCTCGCCAACCGACATCGTCTCAAGAATGCTCAGCAGCCGGTTGCGATCGGTGGTAAAGTCCTGCAGCACGTCGACGGACCCCTCAGAATAGCGAAGGATCGACACCATGTCGATGGCCGTCAATTGTGTGCGCACAAACTGCTCGGCCGCGTTGAGCGCGCGGTTCTGGTCAGGCGGATACATGCCGACCATGTCGAAGTAAAGCGCGATCAACCTGCGGTTCTTATACCTTTGATCGCCCATCGCTTCAGGCGCAATCTGCGTTCGGGCCAGGCGGTTGTAGATGTGCACATCTTCAGTTGCTTTGGTCGACGCGGGCAGCACCTTTGCGTTGGAGGTCAGATCCTCATGCTCGCAGTAACGCACTACCTGCGGCGCGCCGTCTTCGGTCAACACGAAGTCTTTCGCAGTGAGTCCGGGAATGAAGTGGCCCTGCTTGTCCTTAACTACCACCGCTTCGATCACCAGTTGCGATTGAACGCTGAGCGTGTAACCTTGTTCGGTTCCGGCAACCTTGTTTTGTCCCACCTGTTGAGCGGGCGCAAAGGCGCACACAGTGATAAGGATCGGAATAAGCGGCAGAGCTTTCATGATCAGAACCTCAACCGCAGCTCGGTAGAAACCGAGCGCATTCCGTTTGGCGCTGTGGGCCGGCCGAAGAGTTCGGCATTGGCCAGGCTCGCGTCGTCCCATGCGGTATTCCACGCGCTGAACTCAGGATGGTTGAGCACATTATTGGCGCTGATGGTGAAATCGAGATAGAGTTTGCCGTGCGGCCTGAACGTGCGCGCCAGCGAACTGTTAAGCGAAAACTGGTTGGGTCCGGTAATGGAGTCGCGGCCCGCTGTTCCCCACTGCCCCGGCGCCGGCGCGGAGTAAGCCGCTGCGTTCAAATGAGTCACGCCCGATGTGTAAATCTTCGCGCCGGTAAGGCTGGGCCGAATGACCCCAGTGTACCCGGTGCCGGATACCGCAACCGGATAGATGGGAGTTTCAGGCAGGCCGGTGCCTTCGCTCATGGTGCCCAGCAACGTCCACTCCTTCAGCAGCCGGCCGCGCCAGCCGCTCATCAACGTGCCGCCGCCAAGACCTTCGCCGCTGGTGTACTGCGCGGTCAGCGTCGCGAGTTGCCGCTGGTCGAATGTCGAGAGCCCGCGCTCGGCGCGAAGGTCAAGCCAGTTTTGCGCGATGGCCGCCGAACCACTCGACGCCGCACCGCTGCCGCCGCTAGTGTACCCCTGCCCGCCGAGAATAGCGTCGTCGTCGATGGACTTCGACCATGTGTAATTCAGCGTTGCGGTAAATCCGCTCCTGAGACGGCGGCGCAGTTGCATCTGGCCCGAGTGGCGTGTGGAGTTGCCGCCCGACAAACGATAAGTGAAGTCGCTGGGGCAATTGGGGCAAATATTGGTTGCTCCAATCGGATAGGTGTTGGGCAGCATCTGTTGCGTACCGTGCGTGCCCTTTACGCCCATGTAGGTTGCCACCATCTGCAGCGCAAAGGGCAGGTCGCGCTGCACGGTGAGCTGCCAAACCTGCGCATAGCCGATGCGATAGTTGGGATCGATGGCGAAGGTATCGGCCGATGGGCAATCGAATCCATTGGCCATGGTGAGCGGGCACGCCGCGCTGTTCTCAACGTTGAAGCTCTTGCTGAGCGGCGCCTGCTGCGCCATCTGGTTCACAATGCCCTGATACACCGAGCTGTCGCGATAAATGCCGTAACCCGCGCGAATTACGACTGTCGAAGCGGCGATGGGCCGCCACGAGATTCCTATGCGAGGCTGGATGCCGCGGCGGTCGGGACGAATGAGCGACGACGGATAATGCGTCCCGGTTACCGTTCCGACAGGATTGGAGCCAAGCACCGTCGCGGCCTGCGTGAAACCCTGGTTGATGTCGAGATTGACGAGGTGGCCGAAGAGTTCCGTCATCGGCGCGCTGTACTCCCAGCGCACGCCTGCGTTGATGGTGAGCACGGGCATTACACGCCAGTCGTCGGTGAAGTAAGCATCGTAGACCGGTTCGCGGAAGTATTTGCCGGCATTGCCAAACGCGATGGAACTGGTGTCGGGAATTCCGATAAGAAAATCGGCCAGGTCCGATCCGGTTGTGGCGCTCTCGGCAGAGCTTGCGGTTGCGGCGCCGGTAAATGAAAACGAGCCGCGCGGATTCTGTTCAAAGAAATCGTTGTACTGCTGGCGCCGAAAATCACCGCCGGCCGAAATGTTGTGGCGGCGCTCGTAGATGCCGGCGCCGAGCGAGACTCCGTTGGTTTCGTTGCGATTGAAGGCGCTGTTACCGTCACTCAGCCCCGCGATGCCGCTTGAAAAGCCCAGTCTCGGCGGACCCCAGTTTGAAGGAGTCTGGTCGTTGCCGGCAATGTTCGCGTCGTTCGGCCCTGAGACGTTAATGCGGTTGGCGAAGTTCGGCGTGGTTTCAGTGCGGTAGCGGCTGAAGGTGTATCCCGTGGTCATAAACAAATGGCCGCCGAAACGATGCATCCAGTGCACATTGGCGTTCATGCCAAGAGAGCCGGTGGCATCGACAAAATCGAAAAGACTCACGGAGTCGGAGCGGGTGCTCGTGAAATTGAAGCCTCCGTAAAATTCATCCCGCCGGCCGATTTGCTTGTCGAGGCGCGACTGCATGGCATCGGCGTGTGTCGCGTTCAGCACCGGCGCCTGGTAGTTGTAGCCGGAGGTGCTGGGAATATTGGGATTCGGCATGGGATAGAGCTTGAGCAGCGCGGCAGCCTGCTGGCTCACAGGAACCTGGTTGTCTTGAAAAGGCATCCCGGTTGCAGGATTGTAGATGGTGACCGGCTGGCCCAGGCCGTTGAGCAGTCCGGCCAGATTGCCGTTGCGTTCGTCGAGCGTCGGCACCAATCCCGTATTGATGGCCGCGTTATTGTCTCGCGTCCACGTGTAATTGACAAAGAAGTTCGGCCCGCGCGGCAGCAGGTGCGGAATCTTCAAAGGGCCACCAACATAGGCGGAGTTGGTAATCAGGTCGTACGCGCTTTTGGCCGACTCAACTCCACTGATGGAATAGGGCCGCGCATTGAGCGCGGAGTTTGCAATGTTGACCGCGAACCCGCCGGTGTACAGGCCGCGCGAGCCAGTCCGCGTATTGCCGAACGCCGGATTGGTGGAGTAGCGCGATGTGGCCGCGTTGTTCACGCTGCCGTTAACCAGGTAGCCGTCGGCGCTCTGATCGTCACCGTTCTCGGGCGGTTTAGGCATTTCAGGTGGAGGGTTGTTAGCCCTCTGATCGGGCGTTTTCTCTTCAATGGGCGCCTTCAGGACGGGGATCGGAAGAATTGGATTCTGCACCAGCTTGGTCTTGGCCAGCAATTTATCTTGGGGTAGCAGCTTCATCTCAAAGTTGCCGGGCTGCACGTTCGCGGCGACAGTCACGTCGGCCTTGATGGGCTCGAAGCACTGCATCTCTACCTGGATGGTCCAAACGCCGTCGGCAAGATCGTCGAAGTGGTAGAGCCCGCCCTGATCGGTGACCACTGTAAGTTTTTTGCCGTCGTGCGTGGCCGTGACGGTTGCTCCCGGCAGCGGCAGCCCGCCATAGGTGATTGCGCCGTGAAACGCGCTCGCGAAGGCGGTCGCGGCCGAGACCAGCGCCAGTACGCAGAGCATCGGGATTCTAAGAATGCGCAACCAGGTCAACGACTCGCTCCAATACCTCAGTTTGCCGAGGGCTGTTCGATGTGGTCGATCACGATCACCTCTTCAGGGCCCTTGGCCGATTCGAGTTTCAATCCAAGCTGCTCTTCAATCGCGGTAAACAGCGACGGCCCGCCCGAATTGTCGGCGGCGTCGGTGTTCGATGCAGGTGGGGCATCGCCGACGGGCGCCATCCCGGGCGCCGGCTCGTCGGGCGTCCATTGCAGGCTGAAGTCGTATTCGCCAGTGAGCCCCGTCTTGTCGATCACCGTACGTCCAAGCTGCCCAGAAAGCGTGTGGGCCAGAGCATTGACCTTCATCGCCGTTGATTCGATCTTGCCGGGCCCCCCGAACATCATCATGTGACGCTGGCCGTCCCCCTCCTGCGCCTTGGCCGCCTGCATTTTTACTCCGCCTTTGGCCACTACCAGTTCGTACACCGGCAATTCGCGCGTCTCGCGGTGGTACTTCAACCCGAATCGATCCACCAGGAGCTGCACCATCATGGCCTTGCGCTGGGGGAACTTTATCCCTTTCAGCTTGGGCGCGTCTTCCGGCGCCACCTTGGCTTCAATGTCGTAGCGGGTCGATTTGGCCCATGCGGGCTCGCCGATAATGTGATCTTCCTCAACGTTGAATGCTTCGCGGATGATCATCCCGAGATTGATCCCGGTCACGGATATTCCATCGGCCGTGAACATCAGCATCGACCGTTCATTGTCGGGCTTGCTGGTTTTTATGGTGGCGACTTCAAACGGGGGCGGAGCGGTGGCCTGCGCGGCATTTGTTGCCGGCGGCGCATCGGGCGATAGAGATTGCATCTGCATCTTGCCCGCAGATGCAGGGCCCGCAGACGCTGGCGTAGCCGGCGCTGCGGCCTGTGGTGCGACTTGGGGCGCAGCCTGAGGCGCATTCTGGTTGGAATTCGATTGAGCAGCCATTAGTGGCGCTGCAATCAAAACGGCGGTCAACGCTGAGACGAATACCCGTTTCCCGCGCGGTCTGCACAATGATGTTGCGGCCATTCCTGGGGACCTCGGATGGTTTGATTATTCTTGTGCCAGGCCCTCAGTCGGCCTCGTGTGGTTTCTCTCAATTTCGTTGTCTGAGTCGAGTCCCGAACCGCTGGGCCTTCGACTCCGATTGGCGCAAAACGCGCGCTAATCTGCGCTCAATATGACACCTTGATTCTTATTCGAGGCTCAGCGGCGCCATCTTAATTAGCCGACGGCTTCTCCACGTGGTCGATCACAATTACGTCGTCGGGTGCCTTGGTCGATTCAAACTTCAATCCCAGCGTCTCCTGCACCGCGGTGTAGAGGCTTGGCGGCGCATTGGGATCGGTATTGGGAGGCGCGTTCATCGGCACAGCGCCGCGGAACTGCTGGAACTGTGAGTCGTCGGGCGTCCATTTCAGCTCGAAGTCGTACTTGTCCTTGAGCCCGGTTTGATCCACCACCGGTTTATCCATCACGCCTGACTGCATCCACGACGCGAACTCCGCCATATTCATGTTGCGAACTGTCAGGTCGCCGAGCCCGCGAAAGAAAAACCCCTGCTGCCCCGGATCCGTCGCCGCGGTCTTGGTGAGTTTGGGACCGCCGTTCGCTACCGTAATCGCGTATACCGAGAGCTCGCGGGTTTCATGATGGAATTTCAACTGGCAGCGATCGGTCAACAGCTTCTGCACCATGATGCCCATCTGCTTGATGTTTGGCTGGCCAGGGGCATCGGGAACGCCGTCGACATCGTACATCTGCGTGCCAAACCAGTCGGGCGCACCCATGATCTGCTTGGCGTGCAACCCATAAGCAAAGGCAATCAGATCGTTAAGATTGGTGTTCATCGTCATAAAGTGGGTGCCGCGAAAACCGAAGCCTTTGCCCTGGCGCGATGGGTCGCTGGGTTTGATGGTTGCCACATCGAGGCTCGGATCGGCATCGGCGGCCATCGGTTTCACCGGCGGAGGCGGCGTAGGCATGGCCCACTCGGTTTCGGGCGTGGCGCGAGCCATTGTTAACGGCTTAGGATCGCCGCCCTGCGTCCAGGTGCCGTCAACTGTTTTGCCGTCGGCGCTCAACTTGCCTTCGAAGGCTCCGCCAATCAGCTTGAGTGTGAACTTCACGGTCGCGCCGTCGAGAGCGATCGAATCAATCGGCAACGGTTGCGGGGTCTGATCGATGCTGTAGAAGTTAGCCTTGTACGCGCCCTTGTCGTCTTTCGTCACTTTAAGCACTATGCGGAGGTCGCGCCCGGCGTGCAGCGTGCCCTGCCATGTGGCGATGATGTCTTTCGGATCGAAAGGCGCGCCGCTCGCAGGAGCAGCCGTTGCCGCCGGGGCGGGCGCAGCCTGGGCAAGGACAAGTTTGGCGCCCATCAGCGCGAACACCGCGGCCAATAATGCCGCCGACAACAGCACAAACCCCAACCTGAGCCAACGATCCTGGACGCGGTCAAACGAACGTGCGATTGCATGAGACTTCATTACGGGTATTCCTTCTCTCGCCACACACACGCCCGGCGCCGGCTCTATTCTGGTGCGTTGGATCAAATCCAGGGGAGAATTCACTTATATGACGGAATACGCGGCGTTCCGTTCACGTGTTCCATCATTTTTCATCTGCTTCCATTCACTGCTGGTTGACTTTGATCTGCCCGTCAATAGTAACCCGAGAGGTTTAAAGGCAAGCAGAACCGTCCCGCGCGATCTCATCATGAGGCTTCATGTGATTTGACACCGGCCCGGGCACAATTGTTCCCGTCTCGCCGAAGCCGTCCTTCTGGTGGCGCAACTGTCCGATATCGAACACTTGCGCCGCGAAAACGGTCACTTCGAGGCCGCGCGGCGAGTTCGTCCAAAGACAGAATCGCGTAATTTATCAATAGCTTGCGGCCTAGCCCTCATTGGCAAGCAAGATGCTGGTTAAAGGGCGCAATGGATATCGCCCGCCCAGACATCAAACAGAAGAAGAACCGCCGACTGATTGCTTATGCCGCCGCCGGAGTCGTCGTCCTCGCTGCCCTCACCTTCGTAGTCATGCGCCTCAAGCCGGCTTCGCCTACGGTCGATCGCTCCACCATCTGGACCGACACCGTAAAACACGGCCCGCTGATTCGCCAGGTACGCTCCTCAACGGCTACGCTGGCTCCGCGCGAAGACTCCATCGAACTCATCCCGGCGCAGACCGACGCGACGGTGGTGCGCATCCGCGTTCTGCCGGGCGCGCAGGTGACGCCTGACACCGTCATCATGGACCTGGCCGATCCCCAACTCGAACAAGAGGTTCTGAGCGCGCAGCTCGCCGTGAAACAGGCACAGGCCGACTACAAGAGCCTTCAGGCCACGCTGCAGAGCACGCTGATGGATAAGAAGACGGCGGCCGCGGAGGTAAACGCAAATTACGCCCAGGACAAACTGCAGGCGGAGACCGACAAGGCGCTTTACCAGTTGGGCGTCATCTCAGGCCTGGCCTACCAGAAATCAGCGAGCACGGCAGACCAATTGAATACGCAGCACGATTTGAGTCAGCAGCAGCTGCAGGTGAACCAGAATGCCATCGAGGTGCAGCTTACCTCGCAGAAGACCAAGATTGACCAGGCGCAGGCGCTGCTGGACCTCTACCAAAAGCAGCAGCGGGCGCTCCAGGTTCGGCCCACGATCACAGGCACTCTGGCGCCGCTGGCCACGCCGGTGGGGGTCGGTCAGCATGTGCTCACCGGCACTTCGGTGGCCGAGGTCATCCAGCGCGACAAGCTGAAGGCCGCGCTGCAGATTGCTGAGACCCAGGCGCGCGATATCCAGATCGGCCAGCCCGCATCCATCGACACCCACAATGGCATCATTCCTGGCCACGTCATCAGAATCGATCCATCTGTAGTGAACGGAACCCGCACCGTTGACGTAGCTTTGGATGGACCGTTGCCGCCGGGAGCGGTTCCGCAGTTGAGCGTGGAAGGAACCATCGACCTCGAACGCATGAGCGATGTGCTTTATGTGGGCAGGCCGGCCCTGGGAAATGAGGATTCAACGCTCAGCCTGTTCAGGCTCGATGCCGACGGCAAGGGAGCGACGCGCGTGCCGGTCAAGGTGGGCCGCGCATCGGTTGAAGACATCCAGGTGATCGAAGGTCTGAAGGAAGGCGACACCGTGATTCTTTCCGACATGTCGCGCTGGGATGGCGTGGATCACATAAGGCTGGAATAAGATTGCAGCTTCCAGCTTCTAGCCTCTAGCTTCTAGCTGGATCCTGCGAAACCGCAGACTCACAGTTGCGTGGGACGCACAAGGGGAAACAGATAGCGGATCACGAATTAGCCAGCAGCTAGGAACTAGAAGCTAGCAGCTCTTCACGAAAAAGGGAGGAACAGGATGGCAACCGCCAGCACATTGATTGAAATTGAGGATTTAACCAAGGTCTTTTACACCGACGAAGTGGAGACGCACGCGCTCTCCGGCATTCACCTCACCATCGATCGCGGCGAATATGTGGCCATGTCGGGGCCATCGGGCTGCGGCAAATCCACGCTGCTCTCCATTTTGGGATTGCTCGACACGCCCACCGGCGGGCGTTACCTGCTCAATAACAAGCCGGTCGAGAATCTGAGTTTCAGCGAGCGCTCCCGCATCCGCAACCAGGAGATCGGTTTCATCTTCCAGAGTTTCAACCTGATCGGCGATCTCACCGTTGAAGAGAATGTTGAGCTGCCGCTCACCTATCGTGCCGGCATGCCCGCGGCCGAGCGCAAGAAGCGCGTGAAAGAGGCGCTGGAGCGCGTGAACATGGCCCACCGCATGCGCCACTACCCGGCACAGCTCTCCGGCGGTCAGCAACAGCGCGTCGCCGTGGCCCGCGCATTGGCCGGCTCGCCCTCAATTCTGCTGGCCGATGAGCCTACCGGCAACCTGGACTCAAAAAACGGCGAAGCCGTAATGCACCTGCTGGCCGATCTGCACCGTGAGGGCTCGACCATCTGCATGGTTACGCACGATCCCCGCTTTGCTCGCCACGCCGAGCGCGAAGTGCACCTGTTCGACGGAAAGGTAGTAAGCGAACAGGAGCAGAAGAAGATGGAAGAAGAAGCGGAGGCTTAGGCCATGCAGCCGAACCTGCTCCGCGACCTGGGCTATGCAGTGCGCCAGCTTCGCCGCGCGCCGGGTTTTGCAATCACCGCGATTGCTACGCTTGCGCTGAGCGTGGGTATTGCCACCGCGGTCTTTTGCGTGATTAACGCTGTGGTGCTGCAACCGCTGCCCTACGCGCAACCCGGCCGCGTCGTGGACATCGACACGCACAGCGGCGCCGGAGGTTACATCCAGCCGGCGTCCTGGCCGTCGTATCTCGACGAGCGGAATCAGTCCACGTCGTTTCAGGCGCTGGCCGGATATTTCCGCTGGAGAGAGTCGGCAGCGGAGACGCCGGCCGGGCCAGCGGTGTTGCAGGTGGTTCGCACCAGTTCCAACTTCTTCGATGTCTTCGGCGTTCCACCAATTCTGGGCCGCGGATTTCTTCCCGGCGAAGAGCAGACCGGAAAGAACGACGTTGTGGTGCTGGGCTATGACGCGTGGATGAAGCACTTCAACGGCGCGCGCAGCGTGGTGGGCAGCGCGGTGCGGCTCGACGGCCATACCTATACGATCGTCGGCGTCATGCCGGCGGGTTTCCGCTTTCCGCTGAATACGCGCGACGGCCTTTACATGCCCGTGCATCTTGACGCCGCAGGCTGGATGTCGACACGCGGCGGTCACTGGCTGCGCACGGTGGGCAGGCTCAAAGACGGTGTGAGCGTCCAGCAGGCGCAGGCTGATATTCAACACGTATTCGACAATATCGGCAAAGCATATCCAGACACCGATGGCGGGCGCACGGTTCGGTTACAACCTCTTTCGCAAGCCGTCGATCAGCAGAGCCGCGGACCGCTGTGGGTGCTGCTGGGCGCAGTGCTGGCCGTGCTGGCAATCGGATGCGTGAATATTGCCGGGCTGCTGTTGTCGCGCGGAGTCAAGCGCCGGCGCGAGATGGCCATGCGCGTGGCCATTGGCGCGGGTCGGGCTCGGCTGCTGCGGCAGTTGTTGACCGAAGGTTTGCTGCTGGCGCTTGCCGGCGCCGCCGGCGGCGTGCTGCTGGCTTGGTCGATCCTCGATCTGATGCGTACGTTTCTTATCAAGGCACTGCAGCGCGGAGCTGACGTCCATCTCAACTGGACCGTGCTCGGCGTGTCGATTGCGGTTGCGATCGTGGCCAGTCTTGCAGCGTCGCTCTATCCAGGGCTCAAGCTTTCCAGTGTCGATCCCAATACCGCGCTCAGGGCCGGAGGCAGTGCCGGCACTGGCCGCAGCGAACATCGGCTGCGCGCCGGATTTGTCATCACTCAAGTTGCGCTCACGCTGGTCCTGCTGGTGGTGGCAGCACTCCTGATGCGCGTTGTAACCCGCTACCGCCAAGTGAACCTGGGATACGATCCTGCCCACATTCTCGCCGTCGACCTGCATGTTGCGCCGGTGCGCTATGACGGCCGCGATGTTGTGGCCGATTTCTACCAGCCTCTGCTTGACCGCGTATCGCACGTGCATGGAGTGCGCGCCGCCGGCCTCATCGACATGCTGCCCATCGAAGCCTGGGGCTCGAATAGCGATGTGCACATCGCCGGGCAGCCGCCGTATCCGAAAAATGCTGAGATGCTGGCCGAGACGCGCATGGTTTCGACCGGCTACTTCGACGTCTTTGGTCTTACTTTGCATGCAGGAAGACTTCTTAGCCCGGCGCTTGACCCAAGCACCAACAAGGCCGGGACCGTGATGGTAAACCAGGCGTTCGTCAGCGAGTATCTTCCCCACGGGATGAGCGGCTCCACGCCGAAGCTCGACGACGCCAAGGATCCAGACGAGTACACCCAGATTGTGGGAGCTACCGGCGATGTTCGCCAGGACCTGCGCGAAAAGCCGCTGGCGGAAATGGATTATCTGATCGATGAGATTCCGCCGGCGCAACGCGCTGCCACCCTGTCAGCAATGGTGCTGGTGGTGCGTGCCAATGGCGATCCGCGGCAGTTGATCGTTCCGCTGCGGCAAGCATTGCACGATGTCGATCCCACTGTTCCGTTCGATGATCCGCGCACCATGACCGATGTAATCAATGAAGAGCTGGTCTTCGATCGCATGGTGGGCTGGCTGTTCGGCATCTTCGCTTCAATGGCGCTGCTGCTGGCATTGGTGGGCCTCTACGGACTGGTAAGTCACGAAGTGGAGCAAGGTGCGCGCGACATCGGCGTGCGCATGGCGCTTGGCGCAACCCGGCAGCACGTGCTCGGCATGGTGCTGCGCCGCGTGGCGTGGATGCTGGGCGCGGGAGCCCTTGCCGGGCTCGTGCTCGCCTTTGCAGCGCGCAAACTCATCGGCATCGTCATCTATTTCGACGCGCGGCAGGAATCAGGCAATTTCGTTGCAATCGCAGCTCTGCTGGTGGTGGCAGGACTGCTCGCCGCGCTGATTCCCGCGCGCCGCGCCGCATCCATCGAACCCATGCAGGCGCTCAGAGCTGAGTAACAGGCTTTGACGGTGATAAGGAAGAAGGCAAGCATTGAAAAAACTATGGAACGAATTCCGCTACGCGTTGCGCCAGCTTCGGAAGTATCCCGGATTTACCGCGACCGCGGTGATTACGCTTGCCCTGGGCATTGCCGCCACCAGCACTATCTTCTGCTGGATCCACTCCACTCTCTTCAATCCCATTCCCGGAGTTGGGCACACCGGCAACATGATCACCATCCAGCGCGGCGAGCGCAATGAACATGCAACACCGCCGCTCTCGTATGACGACTATGTCGACCTGCGTAACCACGCCACTTCGCTCTCCGGTTTGCTCGGCTATCACGACGACTTTATGGCTCTCACCGGCGCGGGCATGCCGGTGCGCATCTACGGCGCGCTTACTTCGACTAATTACTTTGAAGTGCTCGGCGTCCATCCCATCCTGGGCCGCACTTTTGCCCAATCCAACTTCAACGAGCGCGTTGGAGCAGCCGAAGCAGTTTTGAGTTATGCGCTGTGGCAGAGCCGCTACGGCTCCGATCGCGGAATCGTGGGCAGAACCATCCAGGTGAATCTGCACAGCTATACCGTTGTTGGTGTTGCACCGCGCGGATTCGAGGGCTGCAAATCAGGCCTGCGAACGGATCTCTGGATTCCGCTGGGAATGGACGACCCGGTATGGGGCGGCGATCGCATCAACAATCGCGGCCTGGCGTGGTTGAACGTTCTTGGCGTGCTGCGCCCCGGCGTCAATCCCCGCCAGGCCGAAAACGAGTTCAACCTGATCATGCAGGGTATCGCCGACCGCTATCCCGATACGCATCGCGGCGATAATCGGCTCTCCATCGATCCGCTATGGCGCTCGCCGTTCGGCGCCAACGTTTATCTCGCCGGCACGCTGCCCATCCTGCTGGCGCTGGCCGGCGCCTTGCTGCTCCTGGCCTGCGCCAATGTGGCCAACCTGCTGCTGGTGCGTTCCATATCGCGCCGCCGCGAGTGCGCCATTCGCCTGGCCCTGGGCGCGAGTCGCTGGACGCTGGTTCGACAGTTCCTCATCGAGAACCTGCTGGTGGCGCTGGCCGGCGGCGCAGTCGCCCTTGCCGTGACCTATTGGACCGCGAGCATACTCGGCACTTTCCTGCCCAGCGTCATCCTGCCTATCGACATCAACGGACACGTAGACTTTACGGTCATGCTGGCAACATTCGCTATTTCTTTGGCGACTGCTGTTGTGTCAGGCATCCTCCCCGCATTTCGCGCCTCTGCACTCGCACCGGTTACGGCACTCAAGGATGAAGGGCTGAATGCCTCCGCTGGCATTCACAAGTCGCGCCTCACCTCTACCCTGGTTGCCGCGCAGATAGCTCTCTCGCTTGTGCTGCTGGTGTGCGCCGGGCTGTTCGTACGCAGCCTCAACAAATCGCAGGCCTCCGATCCAGGCTTCGATCCGAACAGAGTCTACCTCGCGTCGCTGGACCTCGATCCCATGGGCTACTCAGATGCAAAGGAAATTGAATTCGAGAGCGAAGTTCTTAATCGCGTGCGAGCACTGCCCGGCGTCCGCTCTGCGGCACTGGCCGATTTTTCTCCGCTCAGTTTCACGCTTCATACTCGCGGAGTGCTACCCGAGGGCTACATTCCGCAACCTCATGAATCCATCGAGGTCGATCGTGGCGACGTATCCGCCGGCTATTTGCAAACCCTTCGCACTCCGCTCATCGCCGGCCGCGAATTCACCCCTGCCGACAATTCGAATTCCGCATTGGTGGCCATGGTGAATCAGGCCCTGGTCGATCGTTATTGGCCGGGCCAGAATGCGATCGGCAAGCACGTCCAGGACGGCAGCCGCACGTACACAGTGGTGGGAGTGGTGACAAATGCCAAGTACCGCCGCCTGGTGAGAGAAGCAGATCCCTTGATCCTCTACCCGCTTGGGCAGCGACAGGACGGCGATGTGATCCTGCACGTGCGCGTGGCTGGCGATCCGATGACGTTTGCTCCTGCCATTGAGCGCGCGATTCATGGCCTCGAACCCAATCTACCCCTGTACGGCGTTACCACGCTCGAGCACAACATGGGTATCGGCAGTGTGTTCGAGCGCATTGCGGTGGTCTTTGCCGGCACATTCGGGCTGGTGGCAATGCTGCTTGCCGCTGTCGGCGTTTACGGCGTGGTCTCGTATACCGCGCGGCAGCGCACGCACGAGATCGGCATCCGCATGGCGCTGGGCGCGAGGCGCGGAGACGTATTCCGCCAGACCCTGCGACAGGGACTGCGGCTCACGACATTCGGCCTTGCCGCCGGCATTGTCGTCTCGCTCGCCTGCACCCAGTTACTGCGCGGAATGCTCTATGGCATAGCTGCCACCGATTGGCTCACATTCACCGCAGTCGCAGCGGCGCTGGCATTGGTGGCGCTGGCCGCATGTCTCATTCCCGCCCGGCGTGCTGCATCCGTCGAACCTATGCAAGCGCTGCATACCGAATAAGAACGCACGGCAACGGCCGATGAAAGGAAACGCGATGAAGAACGTCGGTATCGACCTCCGCTACGCGCTTCGGCACCTTGCCAAGGCGCCGGGCTTTGCGCTCACCGCGGTCCTCACACTGGCCTTTGGAATCGGCGCAACTACCGCCATCTTCTCTATCGTCGAGGGGGTGCTGTTGCGCCCGCTGCCGTTTCCTGAGCCCAACAGATTGGTCACGCTCGGCGATATCCTTGAGGGCGTCGACTATGGAACCGACGCACCCGGTGTAACCGCACCCGGGGTTCAAATCTATATCCGCGACACGCACGCCTTCTCCAGCCTGGGCGGCTACACGCCCTCCAGCTACGAACTCTCGGGCACGGGCGATCCCACCCAGATCAATGGCGCGCGGCTCACCGCTAGCACTTTTCCAGCCCTCGACGTTTCGCCCTTGATGGGCCGCGTCTTTACGCAGCAGGAAGACGATGGCAGCCAGCAGGTGGCGGTGCTCAGTTACCAGATGTGGCAAAGCCGCTTCCATGGCGATGCGCGCATCCTCGGCCAGAAGATTCTGCTGGATCGCAAGCCCTACGAGGTTATCGGCATCATGCCGCGCGAATTCGAGTTCCCGCTGGTGCCGGGGCAGCTCAATCGCAGCGAGCTTTGGGTGCCCATGAGCTTCACTCAGAACGAACTGGTCCAGGGGGTGGGAGCCTGGGCTTATTATCTGGTGGGCCGGCTCAAGCCAGGCGTTACGCCTGAACAGGCTCAGCAAGATGCTGTCGGCGCGGCGCAGGAGATCATGCGCAACTTTCCGCCGGCTCTCTCCAGCCGGCGCATTCATCCTCGCGTTCAGCCGCTTGATGAAGCCACAATAGCCGGCGTCCGCCCGCTGGCGCGCACACTGTTACTTGCCGTCATGGTGGTGCTCTTTATCGCTTGCGCCAATCTAGCCGGCCTGTTGCTGGTGCGTGTCATCCGCCGTCGCCGCGAGATCTCAGTGCGACTTGCGTTAGGAGCCACAGGCGCGGCAGTTCTGCGTCAGTCTCTTGTCGAGTCGCTGCTGCTCAGCATAAGCGGCGGGCTGCTGGGACTGGCACTTGCGTGGGTTGCCCTGCGCGTAGGCATCAGCTTCCTTCCTGAAACGCTCCCGCGCATCGGTTCCATCGCTCTCGATTGGCAGGTTGTCGGTTTCGCTCTCGGATTGGCTTTACTCACCGGCCTTCTCTGCGGACTGATTCCTGCGATTGCTGCCGCGCGCACCGGTGTGAACGATGCGCTCAAAGAAGGCGGCCGCACCGGCACCTCCGGCAGTGGACATGCTCGTCTGCGCTCGGCGCTGGTGATCGTCGAACTCGCGGTCGCCCTGGTGCTGCTCACCGCATCCGGCCTTTTGCTGCGCAGCTTTGAGAAGATGCGTGAGGTCGATCTCGGCTTCCGCGCCGATCATTTGCTCACCGCATCCTACGGTCTTCCCCGACAGCAATACTCCACACAGGCATCCATCGACGCATTCAACCTGGCGCTACGTACCAGGCTCGAGCAACTGCCCGGAGTTCAAGCGGCAGGAATGACCAGCCTGCTGCCTGCATCCGGTCTGGGGTTCCGCGCGACCTTCACGCCCCAGGGCTACATCCCTCCCCGGGGCGCCGGCTTGAACCTGGCCTGGGTGCCCATGGTTATTGGTAATTACTTTCAGGCTCAGGGTATCCCAATCATCCGCGGCCGCGACTTCACGCCGGCCGATAACGCAACCGCTCCGTTGGTCGCCATCGTAAACCGCACTCTTGCCGAGCACTACTGGCCTGGACAGGACCCCATCGGCAAGCGTCTGCATCGCGGACCGGAGCGGGCAACCACGCTGCCATGGCTCACCGTCGTGGGAGAAATCGGCGATGTGAAAGAGCTCGCAGCCGACTCGCCTACGGCCAACCAGATCTACCTGCCCGCCAGCCAGGCCAAAGCCGATGCGGGATCGTTTGCGACCCCTTCCATGCTGGTTGGCAATGGCGGATTCATCGTGCTGCGCACAGCTTTGCCGCCGGAGCAGATGGAAGACTCTTTGCGCGCGGTGGTCCGCTCAATCGATCCCCAATTACCGCTCACACAGGTGCAGTCGATGGACCGGGCTGTGAGTGAAACTGAAGCGCCGCGCCGCTTCAACACTGCCCTCATTTCCAGCTTCGCCGTAGCGGCGGTGCTGCTGTCTTTGCTGGGTATTTACAGCGTGATTGCGTTTTCAGCAGCGCTGCGCACTCAGGAGATGGCAATTCGCCTTGCCCTCGGCAGCCAGCGCTCCACCATCATGCAGCTCGTCCTGGTTTCAGGCGCCAAGCTGGGGCTCATCGGTTGCGGGCTCGGCGCAGTCGCCGCAATTTTCGCCACAAGGCTGCTGCGCACGCTGCTCTTTGAAGTCGACCCACTCGATCCCGCGGTGATTGTACTTGCCGCATTGTCAATTTTCGTGCTGGCTCTCGCCGCTTCGGTCATTCCCGCGCGCCGGGCTGCAGCCATTGAACCCATCCAGGCACTGAGAACGGAGTAGTCGCCAGAGACGAAGGAGTATGAAGGTCAATCGATGAATACGCTGTGGCTCGACATTCGATTCGCTCTGCGCCAGATGCGCAAGTCGCCCGGTTTTGTTACCACGGCCGTGCTTACGCTGGCCCTGGGCATCGGCGCCAATACTGCAATCTTCACGCTGGTGCACGCCATCCTGCTGCGCTCGCTGCCGGTCACCAAACCGGCGCAGTTGTGGCGCGTGGGCGACAACGGCGACTGCTGCGTTGACGGCGGGTTCCCCGGGGGTGCGAGCGACACCGGCGATTTCACCATCTTCTCAGCCGATCTCTATAACTATCTTCGCGCGCAGACTCCTGAGTTCGAACAACTGGCTGCCATGCAGGCAGGTGGGTGGACCTGGGACGTGCGCCACGGCGAGGGACTGCCGAAATCGATGCACGGTGAATTCGTCTCCGGTAATTACTTTCAAACGCTTGGGCTCAGTTCCTTCACTGGCCGACTGTTTGCAGATACTGACGACACACCCACCGCGCCTCCGGCCGTGGTCATAAGCTTTCAGTCATGGAAGGGTGAATTCACCTCTGATCCCAACATCGTCGGTTCTACCATTTACATTCAGACGCGCCCATTTACCGTCGTGGGCATAACTCCGCCTGGTTTTTATGGTGATCGTGTCTCCGACAGGCCTCCGGATTTCTGGTTGCCGATCAACACTGAGCCTTACCTGCGCGGCGCCAGTTCCATCCTCCACCACAGCAACGACCACTGGCTCTATCTGCTGGGCCGTGTTCGCGCAGGCCAGAGCGTCCCGGCCATTCAGGCCAAGATGACCGCATCTCTTCGCCAATGGCTTTGGACCCAGCCCGTGCTTCTCCAGTTCGGAGGAGGAACCATCATCCCCAGGATGCATGTGGTTCTGACGCCCGGCGGCGGTGGAATCCAGCAGATGCAGGAATACGTTGGCGAAGGGCTGAAATTGCTCATGATCCTCTCCTCGATCGTGCTGCTGATCGCCTGCGCCAACATCGCCAACCTGATGATGGCCCGCGCTACCACGCGCAGGGCGGAACTCGCAGTACGCATGGCCATCGGCGCAGCGCGCAAACGCATCATACGCCAGATTCTTACTGAGAGCGTGCCGCTGAGTTGCCTGGGTGGACTTGCAGGCCTGGCCGTGGCTTATCTGGGATGCCGCATGATCCTGGCCCTCGCCTTCCCCGATGCGCGAAATTTGCCCATCGATGCCAGTCCATCGCTGCTCGTGCTCGCATTCACCTGCCTGGTTTCGCTGATCACCGGCGTTCTCTTCGGCGTGGGACCGGCATGGCTCTCATTGCATGCGCAGCCCGCCGAGGCATTGCGCGGCGTGAACCGCAGCACCAGCGACCGCTCGTCGCTGCCGCAAAAGTCGCTGGTTGTCTTTCAGGCCGCGCTTTCGGTTGTACTGCTCTGCGGCGCAATCCTGATGACGCGCACTCTTCTCAATCTGCAGAATCAGAATTTCGGCGTGGAAACTCACAACCGCTACGTTCTGCACTTCGATCCGGTTGGCGCTGGATACACTGCAGAACGCCTGCCCGCCTTGTACCGCCAGATTGAGGACCGCTTCTCAACCCTCCCAGGAGTTCGCAACTTCAGCCTGGCGCTTTACAGCCCGCTTGAGGGCAATAACTGGGGCGAGTGTGTCATTCAACAAGGTCATCCCGCTCCCAAGCCCGGCGATCAATGCGGCTCAACATGGGTTCGCGTGAGCACGCACTATCTCGACTCCATCGGTGTGCCCATCGTGCGCGGACGCGACTTCAACGAACGGGACACGGCCTCGTCGCCCCAGGTTGTGCTGGTCAACGAGACGTTCGTCAAGCGGTTTTTCCCCGGCAAAGATCCCGTCGGTCAGCACTTCGGCATCGATTTTCCGCAGTACTCCGGCGCGTGGCAGATCGTCGGTGTCTTTCGCGACTTCAAGATGAACGATCCACGCGAACAGGTGCATCCGGTTTATCTGCGCCCGCTCACCCAGCAGTACATGGGCTACAAGGAAGCCGACATGATTGGCAGTGAGGTTCAGTCGATGAACATGGGCACCATGATTATCGACTTCGGCGTAGCTCCCTCGAACGTCGATTCGCTGATCCGTCATACGCTGGCATCAATCGATCCGAATCTCACGGTGGAAGATCTTCGCTCTTTTGAAAAGCAAGTGGCCGGCAATTTTGATACCGAGCGCCTTATTTCGCAGTTGACTACGCTCTTCGGGGTCATCGCTCTGTCGCTGGCTTGCGTGGGACTCTATGGCGTTATGTCGTACTTTGTCGCCCGGCGCACCAGCGAGATCGGCATTCGCATGGCGCTCGGTGCCACGCGAGGTTCGGTAGTGACGCTGGTGCTGCGCGGAGCCATGTTGCAGATCCTCATCGGCCTTGTGCTCGGCATCCCCGCGTCGCTTTACGTCGGTTACCTGATGAGAAGCATCCTCTACGGCGTTGGCAGCTACGATCCGTGGGCGCTCACGCTGGCGCCCGTCGTGCTGGTTATCTGCGCTGCGTTCGCGGGATACCTTCCCGCGCGCCGCGCTTCAACCATTGAGCCGATGCAGGCTCTGCGCATCGAGTAAAGAGGAGAAGAGACTTCATGCATTTGTTTCCCCATGACATTCGCTTCGCGCTGCGCCAGTTGCGCAAGTCGCCAGCCTTCACCATCACCGTAGTGCTAACGCTTGCGCTGGGTATAGGCGCCAACGCGGCCGTCTTCACGCTCTTTGACCAGGTATTGTTGCGAATGCTCCCGGTCTCGAATCCCCACCAGCTCGTGCGCTTTGAGTGGACCGGCGGTTTCTCTGGCGACGCCAGCAGCTTTGGCGGTGACGACACCAATTACTTTTCTTATCCGGCTTACAAGGACATGCGCGATAGAAACCAGGTCTTCTCGGGTCTGATCGCTGCCGACCGCACTGCTTCCGGCGTTAGTTGGCATAACCAGGCCGTAAACGAAGATACCGAGATCGTTTCAGGCAATTATTTTCAGGTGCTTGGTTTGCATCCGGCTCTCGGCCGCTTGATTGGCCCTGAGGACGAAACGGCGAAGAACGCCAATCCGGTTGCGGTGTTGAGCTACGACTACTGGAAATCCCGCTTTGCCGCGGATGCCGGCGTCGTCGGCCAGACACTGCTTGTAAACGGACGCGCCTTCACCATTGTCGGCGTGGCCCCATCCAACTTTCAGACAGCGATCGGCGGATATCGCCCCGGCCTCTTCGTGCCCATCAGCATGTCTGAGGTGATTATCCCTGCGTTCGTGCCCGGCGATAACCTCGATAGCCATCAGACCGTCTGGCTCACGCTGATTGGCCGGCTCAGGCCCGGCGTAACCCGCGAGCAGGCCCAGGCCGGCCTGGCTTCATTCTGGCACTCAGAGCGAACTTACGAGCTAACGCTCTACAAACACCATACTCCGCGCTTCGACAGGGAGTTCCTCAATTCTCAGCTCAAGGTTCTCGATGACTCCGCTGGATTCAACCCGAGCCGCGTTGAGATGAAGACGCCGCTCATCATCCTGATGAGCATGGCCGGGCTGCTGGTAGCCATGTGCGCCATCAACGTGGCCACGCTGCTGCTTTTGCGCGCCGCCGCGCGTGCCCGCGAAATGTCGATGCGCTACGCACTCGGCGCAAAGCGTGGCCGCATTTTGTCGCAGCTCCTGGTTGAAGGGGGCTTGCTTGGAATTACGGCTGCAGCCATCGGGCTGGCGCTTGCGCCTGTTGTCGCGCTCTCGCTCGTCCGCCTCATCACCGCTTCCGAACCCGGAACGGAACCTTACTCCACGTCGATCGATTCGCACGTGGTTCTCTTTACGATGGCCGTTTCAATCGTCGTCAGCCTGCTCTTCAGCATTGCGCCGGCTTTTCATTTTCTCCGCCCCAATCTCGTTGAGGCGCTGCGCCAGAACACAGGCACGGCCACGCGGCGCTCCCAGCTTTTCCGCAAAATCGCAGTCGGTATGCAGATCGCGCTCAGCGTGATTCTGCTTGGCGGCGCAGGCCTGTTCGTCCGCACGCTCAATCACCTTCGCTATCAGCCAGTCGGAATTGAAACGAATAATCTCATCACCTTCTCTCTCGATCCCACGCAAGCTGGTTACAGCGATCAGCGAACGGCACAAACCGTCACCGGCGCAATCGATGCCATTCACCGCATTCCCGGCGTGACCATTGCGGCTGCCACCAGCGATCCTGTGTTGACGGGAAACTCGAGCCGGTCATCCTTCACGATTCAAGGCTACAACGCTGCCGAAGATGAAAGGCTTCACTTTGAAGAGCCCTACGTCACGCCCGGTTACTTCATCGCGCTCCACCAACCTATCCTCGCCGGCCGCGAGTTCACAGAATCTGACGTCAGGGGACAGCCGCGTGTGGCCGTGGTGAATTCGGAGTTTGCCAACAAGTTTTACGGCTCGCCGCAAAACGCTCTCGGCCGCATGATTGCCGAGGGCCGCGGTCCCGACATCAAGTTCGATACCACCATCGTGGGCGTAGTGGGCAACGTCAGGCACCAGGACCTTCGCACCGATATCGGACCCGCGGTCTATCGCGCTTACCTGCAGTTCGACCACCCCACCGGCGTACAGGTTTACGCGCGCATCGTTGGCTCACACGAAGTTATCGAGCCCGCCATCCGCGAAGCCGTGCATCAGCTCGACCCCACGCTGGTAGTCGACGGCCTGCGCACCATGGCAGCGGAGATCGACTCGAACGCCTCAGATGCACGCGCCCTCGCATTTCTCGCCATTGGATTCTCGGCGCTCGCCATGCTGCTTGCCGGGGTTGGACTTTACGGTGTGCTGGCCTACGCCACTGAGCAGCGCACACGCGAAATTGGCGTACGGCTGGCGCTGGGCGCGCAACGCTCGTCAGTGGCCTTATTGGTGCTGAAAGAAATGGCTCTCATCGCGGCCATCGCGGTGATTGCGGCGCTACCCTCGGTGGTTGGGCTGGGCAGGCTCATCGGAACTCAACTCTACGGCATCACGGCCTACGACCCGCTCGCCTTGTCTGCGGCCCTGGCACTGGCTGTCGTTTCGGCATCGCTGGCCGCTGCCGTGCCCGCGCTGCGCGCAGCGTCCATCCAACCCATGAAAGCCCTGAGAACGGAATAGGAGAACCTTGATGATCGCTCAAGACCTTCGTTACTCATTTCGCCAGCTTCGCAAGTCAGCCGGTTTCACGGTCACTGCGATCCTCACGCTGGCCCTCGGCATCGGCGCTACTACGGCCATCTTCACGGTGGTATATGCCACTCTGCTCGCGCCCATGCCCTACCCTCAGCCCGATCAACTGGTCATGGTCTGGTCAAAGATCCAGGGCGGCCGCAACAGCATCGCTGCGCAGGACTTTGTCGACTGGAAGAATCACAACAAAGTGTTCCAGGACATCAATGCATTCAGCGGCGGTAACTTCAATCTCGCCACCAAAGAGCAGCCGGAGTACATCCAGGGCCAGCTGACTACGCCCGGCATGTATCGGATGATGGGCAGTCAGTTCCTCTACGGCCGCGATTTCCTTGCTGAGGAAGGCACTGTCGGAAAAGACCATGAAGTCATCCTGATGAACAAGCTGTGGAGACGTCTTGGCTCCGATCCGAATATCGTCGGCAAAACGATCCAATTGGATGGCGCACCGTACACAGTGGTGGGCGTGTTCGCCGCCGGCCAGGCCGACCGGCTCGACAACTGGCTTGTGGTGCCGCTCTCATTCAAACCCGACCAACTCAATCACGACTTCCACTGGCTGCTAGTCATGGGACGCATCAAGACCGGCGTCACCCTGCAACAGGCCCAGGCCGACATGGATTCGGTGACGGCCAATATCGCCAAGGACAATCCCAAAAGCAACAAGGGCTGGGGCGCAATTGTTGAGCCGCTGCATAATGACTTCCTGCCCAAAGGCGAGATAAACATGTTGTGGATTCTTCTCGGGGCTGTCGGCTTTGTGCTGTTAATCGCGTGCGTGAACATCGCCAATCTGCTGCTGGCCAAGGGCACAACCCGCCAGCGGGAAGTGGCCGTCCGCGGTGCGCTCGGCGCTTCGCGCAAGGCCATCTTCACGCAGTTCCTCACTGAGAATCTTGTGCTCGCCATCATCGGCGGCGGTCTTGGAGTCGGGCTGGGCTGGGCGCTGCTGCGCGGCATTCAAGCCATCATGCCGCCGAACACTCTGCCTTCTGAAGCCGATCTAACGCTCAACCTTCCCGTCCTGCTTTTCACTCTGGCTGCGTCCACGCTGTCTGGCCTGCTGTTCGGCTGCGCACCCGCCTGGTTTGCCACGCGAGTCGATCCTGCTGAAGCACTGAAGGAAGGCGGCCGCTCTGGTACCGGCGCCGGCCGCCAACACCTGCGCCGCTTGCTGGTCGTCGGCGAATTTGCGCTCGCCCTCGCACTGCTCACCGGCGCCGGGCTCGCCATTCACAGCTTCTGGAATCTTACCCGGGTCGATCTCGGCGTGAGCACCACAAACATTCAAACTTTCTTTTTGCCGGTGCCCGACTCACGCCCCAAAGATCCGGCGATGATCAACGCCTACTACGAGCGCATGATTACTAACATCAAGGCCGTCCCCGGCGTGCTGGACGCGGCAGTCTCTGTGGGCCTGCCGTTAGAAGGCGCGAACATCGGAATGCCCTTCACCATCGCCGGCCAGCCCGATTTTTCCGATCCATCGCAGCGCCCAGGCGCGGCCTTTGACATGATCACGCCCGACTACTTCAAGACCTACAGCATCCCGGTTCTTCGCGGCCGTGCATTTACCGATCGGGACAATGCGGCAAGCGTGCATGTGGCCATGGTCAACAAGAAGTTTGCTGACAAGTTCTTCGCCGGCAAAGACCCGCTCCGGCAGCGCGTCAACGTCGAGCAGCTCATCCCCGGCGTTACCAAGCTCGGGCCTTATATTTCCTGGCAAATCGTTGGCGTCTTCAACAACGTGCGCGCCGGCAGCTTCCGCAATGATTTTCCCGAGATCATGATCCCCTTCGCGCAGATACCGTGGCCGAACGCCAGCATAGGCGTCCACACCACGGGCGATCCCGCCGCGGTATTTCGCAGCATCGCCGCTGCCGTCCACTCCGTCGATCCGCAAATTGCCCTTGCGGAGCCGCATACTCTCGAAGAGGTAAAAAACCGCAATCTGGGCGGCGATCGCTTCGTCATGACGCTCATGGGCAGCTTTGCGCTCATCGCTCTGCTGCTTGCCGCTGTGGGCATCTACGGCGTTATGGCTTTCACTGTGGCGCAACGCGAACATGAAATCGGTTTGCGCATGGCGCTGGGTGCGAGCCGCGAAAAAGTTGTCCTCCTGGTCCTCAAAGAAGCGCTCATCCTGGCCTGCATCGGCCTCTCTATCGGCCTGGTCGGCGCGTTCTTTATCGGACGAGCCTTGCACAGCGCCCTCTATGGAATCGGCACAGTGGACTATGGCGCTTTTGCCGCTGTCTCATTCGTGCTGCTCACCGCCTCGATAATTGCAAGCTGGCTGCCTGCGCGCCGCGCGGCATCTGTCGAACCTATGCGCGCTTTGCGCATCGAGTAACCCGGCCGGTCAACCGGCCGTTGAACATGGAGTAATTCATCAACATGATCGAACTGAAAAACGTTGAACGAAGCTATAAAACCGGCCACACCGAAACCTGGGTGCTGCGCCGCGTCGGCCTCACCATTCGCGAAGGCGAGTTCCTCACCATCATGGGCCCGTCGGGTGCGGGTAAATCCTCGCTCCTGAATGTCCTGGCTATGCTCGACGATGGATGGCTGGGCGAATTCTGGTTTGACGAGACAGCGGTACACAAGCTCAACCGCAAGCAGCGTGCCGACCTGGCCCGCCAGCGCATCGGCATGGTCTTCCAGAGCTATCACCTGCTCGACGACCTGACCGTGGCCGAGAATATCGACCTGCCGCTCAGCTACAAGAATCTGCCCGTCAAAGAGCGCCAGGGAATGGTGGCCGATATCCTCGATCGTTTTCAGATTGTGGCCAAGAAGGACCTTTATCCGAATCAACTCTCCGGCGGCCAGCAGCAACTTGTCGGCATTGCGCGCGCGGTGGTCCACGCTCCGTCATTGTTGCTCGCCGACGAGCCCACCGGCAATCTGCATTCCACCCAGGCCCGCGAGATCATGGAGCTCTTCTGCGAACTCAACCGTCAAGGCACCACCATTGTGCAGGTGACTCACTCTGAAGAGAACGCGCGTTACGGCAAGCGCATCGTGGAATTGCGCGACGGTTGGGTCACGCGCGACGAATTGATTGCACCCAATACACCGGAGGTTGGCGCAAAGTGAAATACTCCATTCGAAGTGCGGCAAAAACCGCACAGGTCGTCGTTGCAATCATGCTTCTCCAGGTCAATCTGCTCGTGGCGGCAGAGCCGCCGCAGGCTCAATCTGCGCCGGCCAGCAGCCAGACAGCGCAGTCGGCGCCTGACGCCCCGGCGCCCGCGGCCAGCGGCGCAGCCGTGCCAACTCCAACGCTCGCGCAGCAGGCACAGCAGGCACAAACCAATGCGATTGCCCCGCTGCATCCATTTCATATTGACTTGCCGCACTCGCATAAACCGCTGGCGCCCTACCGGCCAAGCGAAGCGCCGCCGCTTGACCTGACTAACAGCCCACGCCTTGAGAACCTCGTCCACGATGGCAAACTTTACATCTCGCTGCACGACGCCATCGCCCTGGCCATCGAGAACAACCTGGATATCGCGTACTTCCGCTATAACTTCCCCATTGCGCAAACCGATATCATGCGCACCAAGGCGGGCAGCCCCGCCAACGGCGTCAATACCGGCATCGTGCAATCGTCCACGCAGGGCGGTTTCGGCGGAGGAACGTCAAGTGGTGGCGGAGGCTCAAGCTCCGGATCGGCCGCCGCAGGCGCGGGCGGCATCGTGCAATCCACCCTCGGCGCCGGAACCGCGGTCTCTTCCTTCGACCCCTACTTGAATTTCAAAAGTTTCGTCGATCATACCGTCACCCAGGAGGGTAACGCATTCAGTTACGGCGTTTCCACGTTCAAGCAGAACACCATCGAGGGCCTGGCGAATTATTCCCAGAACTTTCCCATGGGCACCGGCCTGACAGTCAACTACGAAGGCCAGCGCTTTGCCAACAACAGCCCATACGAGGCCATCAACCCTTCGCTCTATTCGAGTTTCCAGGTAATCCTTAGCCAGCAGTTGCTGGCTGGCTTCGGCATCTCAACCAATGAGCGCTACATGCACATCGCAAGAAAGAATCTCCAGATCACCGACCTTGCCTTTCGCGCCCAGGTGATTGCGACCGTCACGCAGGTTGAGAATATTTATTGGGACCTGGTGAACGCCTATCAGGACGAACAAGTCAAAGAGCGCTCCCTTTCATTTGCGCAGCGTACGCTGCAGGACGACCAGCATCAGCTCGACCTGAAAGCCATTCCGGCCATGCAGGTCATCACAGACCAGTCGCTGGTGGCCACCAGCGAGGGAGACCTGACCGTTTCACGCGCCACGCTGCGCCTGAATGAGCTGCTCATCAAGAACGCAATCACCAAGACCGACAGCCCGATCATCGATGAGATTCCGGTTATTCCTCTCGACAAGACCGGGGCGGCCGATCCCAACGCCTCCAAGTCGGTTGACGATCTCATCGCCGAGGCCGAAAAGAACCGTCCTGACGTCGCCGAAGACGAGATCGCGATGCAGGTGGCCGAGGAGAGCCTTAAATCGATTCGGAGCGAACTGCTGCCCCAGTTGTACGTTTATGGCTTCTACGCGGGATCAGGCATCGCCGGCCCGGTAAACCCGGGCTGCACCTTGTCCCCTGAGGAGTGCACTTCCGTTCTCCCGACCGGTTTTGGCGGCATGTTCCAGAACACCTTCAACTACTCGTCACCTGAATATCAATTCGGAATGAATCTATCCATCAACCTTCGCAACCGCCAGGCCAAAGCCGATCAGTTTCGCGCCTCGCTTGAATTCAGGCAGCGCCAGATTTCATTCGAGGAGCAGAAAAAGAGCATCCGCTTCGACGTGCGCAACTCGTTGTTTGCGTTGCAGCAGAAGCAGGCTCTTGTCGATTCCGCGACCAAGTCACGCGATCTGGCGCAGCACACATTCGAAGTAACCCAGCAGGAACAGCAGCTCGGTGCCAAGTCCAGCAGCGATACGCTGGCCGCGCAGCACGAACTATCGATAGCCGAGTCTCTTCTTAACGACGCGCAGGCAGCCTTTGAAAAGGCCAAGGTCGACATCGATCGGGCCACCGGAGAAACGCTGCAGCAGACCGGCGTCTCGATCGACGACGCGAAGTCGGGAGTCGTGACCCATGAAATGTAGACCGCTGCGGGCATCCAAACCTGGCGCATTCCGCGCCATCACGAATCGAAGAGCCGCACCGGCCCTTGAGTCGTTGAGTATCATTCTGAGAGAACCGCAACCGGAGGCGAACCATCACCAGCAATAGTCAGGACAATCGCGAAAAAATCCGGGTTCTCGTCGGCGACGACCAGCCGTCGATACTTGAGGCCGTCGAGCTGCTGCTCAGCCCTCAGGGAATAGCGGTGGACCGCGCGCGCGCGCCGCAACTTGTCATGGAGGCGCTGGGACAGTGCGATTACGACGTCGTGCTCATCGACCTGAACTACACGCGCGACACAACCTCGGGCCAGGAAGGTCTCGACCTTCTGGCGCAAATTCACGAGTACGATCCGCGGCTGCCGGTCATCGTGATGACCGCGTGGGGCAACATCGACCTGGCCGTGGAGAGCATCAAGCGCGGCGCCCGCGACTTTATCCAGAAGCCGTGGGAAAACGAGCGTCTGCTTTCACTCGTCCGCGTGCATGCCGAGCTCTACCAGACCATCCGCCGTGCCCGCCAGCTTGAACTTGAGAACCGCTTGCTGCGCGCCGAAGGCATGCCTGAATTCATTGCATCGTCGCCGGCCATGCAGCCGGTGCTGGAACTGATTGCGCAGGTGGGACCGTCGGACGCCAACGTTCTCATCACTGGCGAGCACGGGACTGGAAAAGAAATAGTAGCTCGCCTGCTGCATGCCGCGTCGCCGCGCGCGCGCATGCCGCTGGTGGCCGTCAACGCCGGGGGGTTGCCCGAAGGCACGTTTGAAAGCGAGATCTTCGGCCACGTCAAAGGCGCATTTACCGACGCACGCACCGACCGCATCGGCCGATTCGAACTGGCCAACGGCGGAACCCTCTTCCTCGACGAGATCGCCAACGTTCCGCTGCGCCAGCAGGCCAAGCTGCTGCGCGTACTTGAAACCGGCGAGCTGGAGCGCGTGGGCTCATCGCAAACCCGCCGCGTTGACGTGCGCATACTATCGGCCACCAATGCGCAACTGCCTGAAGAGGCTGCCGCCGGCAACTTCCGCGAAGACCTGCTTTTCCGCATTAACACTGTCGAAATTCACCTGCCCGCGCTGCGCGACCGGCGCGACGACATCCCTCTGCTGGCCCAGCACTTCCTGGCCCGCAACCGGATGCGCTATCGCAAGCAGGTAAGCGGATTCTCGCCTGCGGCCATGCAGCAGATGATGCAGTACCCGTGGCCGGGCAACGTTCGCGAGCTTGAGCACGCGGTTGAGCGCGCGGTCCTGCTCTGCCGCGGCGACGAGATCGATCCCGCCAACCTTATCATCGCTTCGGCCCGCACCACCGCCCAGTCGTTTGACAATATGAGTATCGACGAGGTTGAAGCGATGCTTATCCGCAAGGTGCTGCGCCGCTGCGATGGCAACATCTCCCAGGCTGCCGAGGCGCTGGGCCTGAGTCGCGCCGCGCTCTACAGGCGCATTGAAAAGTATGGCCTATGAAGCTCAGCACCGTCGCCCGCGGCGCGGGGCATTTCGCCGCGTGTGGTTGTTTTCACTGCTGCTCGAATTGCCTGCGCTCATTTTCCTCGGGATTTTCCTGTATCAGGGACAGGTAGGCGCCGGACCGGCAACTCTTATTGCCACCCTGCTGCTGCTCTACCTGGCCATCGTTGCATCATCGCTGGTAGAAGGGCTCGCGCGGCCCATCCAGACGCTCTCAAACGTAATTTCATCGTTGCGCGAAGGCGACTACTCGTTCCGCGCCCGCGGCGCAAGCTCGCATGATTCGCTCGGCGAACTGGCTGCTGAAATCAACTCCCTCGCCGACCTGATTCAGAAGCAGCGCGTGCGTTCCCTTGAAGCTACGGCATTGCTCGCCCGCATTCTTGAGGTGATGCATGCGCCGCTCTTCGCCTTCGATCGCGATCATCTGCTGCAACTGGTGAACAACGCGGGGCTGCAGTTGCTCGGCCTCACTTATTCCCGCTGCTTCGGCCACACCGCGCGCGAACTCGGCCTTGAAGCTTTGCTCGATTCCCGCGACCAGGCCATCCACGTTTTTCCCGGAAAGCCTACACGCTGGCTGCTGCGCAAAGCCGCCTTTCGACAGGAAGGCGTTCCCCACACGCTGTTGCTGCTCTCCGACGTCAGCCTGCCGCTGCAGGAAGAGGAGCAGATCGCCTGGAAGCGCCTGATCAGGGTGCTCGGCCACGAGCTATCGAACTCCCTGGCGCCCATCAAGTCCATCGCCGGAAGCCTGCTGATGCGGGTTGAAACGCTCACCGGCGACGAAGCCGCCTTGCACGATTTTCGTCGTGGCCTGGCAGTGGTGGAGAGCCGCGCCGACGCTTTGCATCGCTTTGTTCAGTCGTACCGTTTGCTGGCGCAGTTGCCTCCGCCCAGGTTACGCCCGGTGGCCATTGCGCCGCTGCTTGAGCGCGTGGTTTTGCTCGAACAGCGCCTGCGTGTGCAACTCGATGCCGGCCCCGCAACAACACTTAACGCCGATCCCGACCAGCTCGAGCAGATGTTTATCAACCTGCTGGCCAACGCCGTGGATGCCTCGCTGGCAAACTGTTCTGAACCCGTGCGCGCGACGTGGGACCGCACCGGCTCGAGCCTCTCGGTGACGATTGAAGATCGCGGCCTGGGCATTGCCAATACCGAAAACCTGTTTGTGCCCTTCTACACCACCAAGCCGGCCGGCAGCGGAGTTGGCCTGGCCCTGGCCCAGCAAATCGCCCGCGCTCACGGCGGCGAAATTCAGCTCACTAACCGTGAAGATGGCGCCGGCGCGCGCGCCACCGTACTGCTGCCGGTCGCTCAATAGGCGCAGATTCGGCGCTCAGCTCCTTAAGGCTCAGTCCTCTTCGGCTCTGATCGAATGGACAACCTCTTGAAACATCACAGGTGGCCCTGGTCTCAAACCGCGATTATCAAGATAAGGGTGCCCCCGGTCCCTCGCCTTTGGGGACCGGGGAGGGGAAATCGAGCTGTCTGTCGCGCATCCACGCGCCAGCCAAGAGTGGTTCGTTTGCCGTGAGGGTTCAAATGCGATTGCCCTGACTTTACCGCAGCAAATCCTCAAGCGTGGCGCTCAGGTCGGTCTTTTCGTCGCGGTATTTTACGATCACCGCAGCGTAGAGGCTCAGCCCCCACTCCTGCCCTTTGCCCCTGGTCACCGCGCGCGCACCGGGCACAACCACCGCGTTTTCAGGCACGATCAGCGGTGCATCGGCTGAGGCGCGCAACACTTCCCCGCTCACCAGGTCAAAGACCGGAGTGCCCCGGGTCAGGATGGTTCCCGCCGCAAGCACCGCGCCTTTGCGCACGATGGTGCCTTCGTACACGCCAGTGTTACCGCCCACAAGCACATCGTCTTCAATCACCACCGGGCTCGCGTTCACGGGCTCAAGCACGCCGCCAATCTGCGCGGCCGCGCTCAGGTGCACGCGCTTGCCGATCTGCGCACATGAGCCCACCAGGGAGTGCGAATCGACCATAGTGCCTTCGTCAACGTAAGCCCCGGCGTTGATGTACATGGGCGGCATGCAAACCACGCCACGCGCCACGTAGGCGCCGGCGCGAATTGAAGAACCGCCCGGAACCACGCGCACCCCGTCGCTTGCACCAAACTTCCGCACCGGGTAGGTCTGCTTGTCGACAAACGAGAGGCCGGCGGAGGATGTTTCTTCAAGAGCGCCCAACCGGAACCCCAGCAGGACTCCCTTTTTTACCCACGCATTCGCGCGCCAGCCGGTCGGCGCACCCGGATCCGGCTCAGCCGCACGCACTTCTCCCCGTTCGATCGCCTCGCGCAACTGGAGAAACGCCTCCATCGCGCGCGCATCGCCCATGGCAGCCGATCCGGCGGCAAAGTACCGCTCAATCGATTCCTTCAACTCGCTGATTGTCATCGCAATCCGAGTCTATCAACTGAAGCAGCTTTCAGCTCCACCAGGGAGAGGCCGGCTCCTGAGAAAAGCAGAGGAATCGTGGCGACGGGTTTTGAGCGAGGGCAGGCTAGTCCAAGCCGCCTGCCTCAGGCGCTCATCCCGAATTCGGTGGCGACGCTCGCGCGCTTCCCCCTTCGGGATTGAAAGGCCTTGAGCCGGAAGACATTGTTGCCCGACGGAATCATGGCCAGTGCGACTGGCGCCTCGCCCGGCCTCCAATGAAAGTTCTTCGCTTCCAGCCACGCACAAAGCCGCGGGTCAGAGATCTCCGGGTGCCCTTTCCAGAAACCGGGACTCAGACCGCACCGGATCAGCAGATGATCGAGTTCCAGGTCAATGCTCTCGGTCTGCTGCGGAAAATAGCGCCTTACATCGTTGTCGCCAACTGAAACGCCGGTATACGCGCGCCTCTTGCCTTCAGTCTTGACCAGCATGCCCACCATCCAATGAGTGCTCAATTGGATAAGTGTAGGAACCTTTCGGCGCGGCGCGGCATCTCAGACAGTTGATTGCGCCCGTGATCTCCCAACCTGGGAAGACCAGTGACCAAGCGGCCATAACGGGAAACGGAAGAGCAGGCTGTATATGCGATACTCGAAACGGCATGTATAAAAGGATCGTCCTCAAGCTCTCAGGAGAGGCGCTGGCCGGCGAGCGCGGCTTTGGCCTTGATAAGGAACGAGTTTCCCAGGTCACCGGCGAACTGGCCGAGGTTCACGATCTCGGCGTCGAGGTCGGTGTGGTGGTGGGCGGCGGCAACTTCTTTCGCGGCGTTGCCGAACAGGCCAAACAGATGGACCGGGTGAGCGCAGACAACATGGGCATGCTCTCCACTGTCATCAACGCGATTGCCCTGCAGGATGCGCTTGAGCAGCGCGGGGTGCAATGCCGCGTGATGAGCGCCGTCTTCATGAATCAGCTTGCCGAACCCTACATCAGGCGCCGCGCCGTGCGTCACCTTGAAAAAGGCCGCGTGGTCATCTTCGCCGCGGGCATCGGCAATCCATTCTTTTCAACCGATACGGCTGCCAGCCTGCGCGCCATGGAAATTAAAGCCGACGTGCTGCTGAAAGCCACCAAGGTCTCAGGTGTATACAACGCCGATCCGGTGCTGGACAAGGACGCGGTGAAATACGACGAGATCAGCTACATGGAGATTCTGCGTCTTGGCCTGAAGGTAATGGATCTGACCGCGGTGAGCCTGTGCAAAGACAACAACCTGCCCATGGTCATCTTCAACATGAACGAGCCGGGCAATATTCGCCGTGTGGTGCTGGGCGAGAAGGTGGGCTCGCTGGTGACGGCGTAAGAACAGCTATTAGCTCTCAGATTTCAGCTATTAGCTTCGAGAGTCGGCCGCGCAAATTCCATCGAATCGCTGCTGTTCATAGGCCCTTTGATCTACGAGCGCACCAATACGCCGCAAAAAACAGGCAGTGCAGCAGTCGCTGACACAATACTGCTGAAGGCTAATAGCAAATAGCTGCTTCCCGGAGCCGTCTAATCACACGTGGAGATGCGCAAGCCAGCACGATTGAATGCCCTCACAGGCTTGCGTTGCTTTGCAGCCATCAATATCGTCTTCTTCCACTTCTCTAATCCCAACTGGTTCGGCTTTATGGCACCGGTAGTGAACGCCGGCTACGCGTCAGTCAGTTTTTTCATCCTTCTTTCCGGCTACGTGATGGCCTATAACTACGCGGCCAAAGCCAGGACAGGTGAGCTTGACGTGGTCCGCTTCTATGAGGCGCGCTTCACGCGGCTCTACCCCATCTACCTGCTGAGCCTGGTGCTGGCCTGGCAAGTGGTGCCTCTCGAATACACCGCACACACCCACGCCATGTTCTGGACCGGCATGGTTCTTTCGCCTCTGCTGCTGCAGGGATGGATTCCCGCGATTGCCACGTTTTTGAACACGCCGGCCTGGACCATGTCGGCCGAATCGTTCTACTACCTGCTTTTTCCCTGGATGGCGAAGTGGAAGCGGCCCGAACCACAAAAAGTGGGTTGGCACTTGAGCAAGATGTTCATGGTCTGGATGCTCGGCCTGGTGCCCGGCACGCTTTACATTATCTTCAGTCCCGACGGAATTGCGCACCCCGATCGCTGGAGCTATGGTCCGTGGCTGCAGGCGCTCAAATACACGCCCCTGCCGCATCTGTGCAGCTTTATCTTTGGTGTAATGATCGCTTCGCTCGACGAGTTGATCGACCGCTCGAGCCACGTGCGCCTGATCCTCGGCGTCTTCGGCTTCGGGGCCACTTTCACCCTGCTCACCTTCGCCGCACACATCCCCTACACAATTCTTCACGACGGCCTGCTGATGCCTCTCTTCGGCTGCATCATCCTGGGGCTGGCCGGCAACAACTGGCTCGCTTATGGATTTGGCTGGCGCCCACTGGTCTTTATTGGCGAATCGAGCTATTGCCTTTATTTGCTCCACTTCAACCTGTGGAACATGATCCACAACTCGCATATTCTCGACCGGCTGCACCTGGCGCGCCTCGACCCGTGGATCAGCTACGTACTGCTGATCGGGATGGCGCTGATGGCGCTGCACTTTGTTGAGAAGCCGGCGCAGCGCCAACTGCGAAAGTGGATTGGGGTCTGGCGGTAAAGCTGGGGGACAGATCAGGGAACAGGGAAAACCTAACTTATGAAGCCTTTTCTGGCAAGACTCTCACCAATAACTCTGTCATCCCGAGCGGAATCGAGGGATCTGCAGTTGCTTTTGCTTTTGTTCCTGCGTTTGCTTTTGTTCTCGCGTTTACGGTTGGCATTAGGTCAGCATTCTATCTGTTGCACGCTTGAAATCTGCCGGTTCCACGTCGTACCAATCTTTGCTTAAGTCGACCCACGCAGGATTCATCCGCTCGATAAGTACAATCTTCTTTTCGCGCCGCCATGCCTTCAATTGCTTCTCACGAGCGATCGCCTTGGTCACATCCTGGTGGGCCTCGAACCAGACCAAGCGATCGCAGTTGTAAGTTGCGGTAAAGCCTTGGTGCTCTTTCCATTTATGGTCGAAGACACGCTTAAGCAGGTTGCCGGTCACGCCGATGTAGAGCGTGCGGCTGCGGCTGGCTACGATATATGTGAAATAGCTTCCCTCGTGCATTCAGTGGATCGTAGCCGCCCTTCTCAAAGCGGCCTCCAGGTCGTTTTTGTTGAGGGGCCCTTCCCAGTAGTCCCGAACCCTTCCCTTACGGTCGATTAGGACCACAGCCGGAATCCCTTGCACTTTATACAAGTCTGAGGCTACGAAATCCGAGTCGGTGAGCGTTGGAAAACTTCGTTGATGTTGCGCGAGCCATTTCTAATCGCGCTCTGGCTGATCGAACGAAATGCCCCACACGATGAGATCGCCTCTGTGCTCCTCTGCCACCTGTTGAATCAACGGCATTTCGAGGAGACATGGCCCGCACGAGGTGGACCAGAAGTCGAGCAAAAGCATCTTCCCGCTCTGCTGGCCTATTTCGACTTCCTTGCCGTCGAGATCAGCTAGCTTAAAAGCTGGCGCACGCTTCCCTTGCCACTCCCGCCTGGTCGACAGGGCGGATTGATTCATTTGATCGAGCAACCACTTTGGTGCGGGACGATGAAACCGGACGGTATCGAGCGTAATCGTCCACAAGGCATCGGGGTCGGTCTGGAGCCGTCCAGTAGGGCCAACCGTGACCTTTTTCAATGCGAGGTGCTTGTCAGAGCAGATCGAATACTTTACGGTAGGAGGTTCGGTGCCGTCAGGAAGTGGACCGTACTCCACTTCAAGTACCCGGCAGCCCTCGATGCCACCGTTAAGCGGCAATTGCTCCGACCCGATCTCTTTTATCGATCTCACATTTTCAGCCATCTGGTCCCAGCCCCCCATGACCGCGAAAGACACTCCGAAGGGCTTCGGTTTCTCGTCGACACCCACTCCTGTTTTTGTGAACTCAAATGGACCGCCGAACATTACTGCAGGGGAGGCTGGAGCTTGGGGAGTCTCGAGAGGGGCGGGCGCGGCGAAAATCTTGATTGAGAACCCCATCTGCCAGGAAGAGCCTTTTGGCTGCGCCCACCCCTTGCCATCGATTTCGTAGCCTGTTGGATTCTTGTAGGCGTCCTCCGCAGATCGGAGAAGTTCTTGTGGCGTTTGCGCATAAACACCAATCGAATAAATAAACAACAACAACAAAGGAGCACGCATTGAGGACTTCCGCCGGCTTGTGCATCAGCAATTAACTTAAAATTGCAGCGACCAAGCCGCAAGGGGATCGTAACCCGGGTTTCGCGGCCAATGATGTGACACGAAATACAACAGCAACAACAACTACAGATCCCTCGGCTTCGCTCGGGATGACAAGCATTTTGGTTATAGCGGCGCTACTTCTCACTTCTCTTCAGCAAACGCCACAAAGCTGTGCGGCGGCACTTCGATCTGGAAACTTGTGCGCGGAGCAGTTTGCCGGCCGCGCCACTGAGCAACAGGAGAGCCATCGACCTCGGCGCTGCTGGCCAGGTTGCGGATGTGCGCATAGGTTCCCACGGCAGTCACTGTGACCTTGACCGGCTCGTCGCGATACGACTCCACAACAAACGTGTTGTTGTCGTAGACGAAGACGCTCACCTTGCCCGGCACATCGATCGAAACCGGGAAATCGCCCATCACGTAGCGGCGAATCTGCGCCAATACTCCTTGTGGCAACTGGTAAAGGTCGTTGAAGTTCTCGGGAATGGTGAGCACATAGAATGTGCCCTTGGAGAAATGATCCATGAGCACGATGGGAGCGCCGCGGCCGTTGGCGGTGCCGCGCACCACCGGCCACGCATCGTTGGTCATGAACCCGATCTCAGGGAATTGCACCGCCTGGGTTGTCCCCAGGTTGGCTCCTGCGCCTGCGCCAAAGGCTCCCCAATATCGATCCACATTCAGCACGTTGCCGGTGGCATTGATCTCAGCGATCTGCTCGATGCCATGGCCTTGAAGCGCCTTGAGCAGGCCCGAAGTGATGACCACGTTGCCGCCCTGCTGCAGATGTGCCTTGATCTTGCTGACAATCGTGGGATCGTACCTGGCTGACTCGGTGAGCAACACTGTTTGTGCGCCGGTGGGAAACGCCGGCTCGATATCGATGGGGATTCCGATCATGCCGAGGTAGTTGTGGAGGAAATCTTCTCCCGTTGATTGGTAAGGCTTGTAGCTGGCGATGCCGATGGGCTTGCCCAGCTTTGGCAGCACGGCATTGGCGGAGTCGAGCGCGTAGCCGGCAGCGGTTCCCCAGGTGGCCGGCTGCGTTGAGCCTGAGTCGGCGTGCCATTTGTTGAGGCCGGCCGCGGTGAAGGTAGTGTCGAGGCTGCTCCATGGGCGATCACCCACTCGTGCAGTCTGCGTCAGGTTGCTCCACTCAAAGAGCATCATCTCCGGCGCTTTGGCCAGCACCGTGTCCCAAAGCTGCTCGGCGTAACGATCGACATAACGAGTGTCGAAGGTGTCGACCCACCCGCCGCCATTGCGGCCGGGCGCCACGTTATCGAAGTAGCGAATAATCTCGTAACTCTCATACGGCTGCAGGTGCTGATCGGTAATTTCCCCGTCGCGAGTCTCAGTGCCCGTGTAGATTCCGTCGAAGATTTTCGGCTCCTGCGCGAGGTCGTAGCCGTCGGCCTGGAAGTGCTCATACCAGTTGGGAAATTTAATAATGATTCTCACCTTGGGATTGACCGCCTTGGCCGCGCCATAAACCAGGTTGCGGGCGACCTCATCCATCAGCTTGAGGCGAAATGCGCTCCACGACTGCATGCCCTTGGCGGCGATGTCTGAGTCGCGCTTGGTGTTGACAAAGAAGAAGTCGTCGAGAATGATCTCGTCGAAATGGCGTGCGGTTTCTTCAGCAACGTGCTTCACATAGGCACGCTGTTTGGGATCGGTATATGTGAAGCTGACGAACTGCCCTCCCGCAGCTTCAGGACCGGCCATGTCGCCTCCGGCGGCATAGGCGATGCCTCCCGCCGTCTCGACGCCATGAGCCTTGAAGAAAGCATTCACGCTGTCGAGAAGCGCGCCATCGGCCAGCATGCCGCCCCGATAGCTCTCGATGTAGACCTTGTCTACGTGCACCTGGCTGTTGATCGCGTTCCAGGCTTTTTCAAGATAAGCAGGGTCCTTCATCCGCTGCACATCGGACACCGCGATGTAGACGGCAACTTTGAAGGCGGGGTGGGCAGGGGCCGGATGAAGTGCTGAGGCTTCGGGCGCCGGTGATTGCGCCATGGAAAAAACGGAAGTAGCCAGGAAAACTGAAAGCACAGCAGAAATGCGACGCAAGATGAACTCCTCTTTCGATGAATGACAGTCAACCGTGCGGCGCAGATCGATCTCTGAATGAAGGCGAGATAGAGGAGGCGCCGGAGTGCGTTTGAAACTGCGCAAACCAGTATATGCGGGTTGGCCGTGAAAGATGTGGCGTGGGCGGGAAGACCCACACTGCAGCAGCCGGACAGGGCAGGCTGCGAAATACCCCCCAAGGCGAGGGACCTGGCGCACCCGGCTCCGCACGCAACGAAAAAGCCCGGCTGCTTGAGCCGGGCCTGTTTCGTATTTCGCCGTTCGTCACGCTTTATGGAGCTGTTGTCTGGGTGGCGTGGTTGCCATGCGGAACGGCGATGATGGCGCTGGGGGCCTGCCCGGTAGGATAGGGCGTGGCCAGCGTAGCTTCGAGCACGCCGGTGTTGGGATTCAGCCGGAATCCTGAAACCGAATCGCCCAATTTGTTGGCAGTGTAAACGTAACGGCCGAGCGCGGGATCGATGGTGATGGCGACTGGCTGCGAGTCGGTCCCGTTGGAGGTTGAGCCTGTGGTAGCAAGCGCCGCCGAAGGCGTACCCGTGGGCAGCGAAATGCTGTAAGCAGAAACCGTCGAGTCAAGCGCGTTGGTAACGTAGATGTACAGGCCGCGCTGATCCACAATCACCGAACCGGGCTCGTTGCCGGTCTTGAAGGGCCCGTTGACCATGAAGTCAAGCTCACCGGAGCTTTGCACAATGTAGCCGATGAGCTGGTTCGAAGCAAAGTCAGTTACATAGACAAACCGGTTGGTCGGGTCGGTAGCCATGCCACTGGGCTTGATGCCGGCCTCATAAGGGCTGTTGGTGTTTGCTGAGAGAGCTCCACCCGAACCCACTGCAAAGCCGAAGACCCAACCGGGATTGGCATTGCTGGTTACGCAGGAGGGGCAGCCGGGACTATAGGCCGATGAGTCGTAGACGGCGGCATATACGTTCTGGCTGTTGGGCAGAATCACGATAGCGGTCGGCACCAGCATATCGGACGGGTAGCTGGGAAGCGCGAGCGTCTCAGTGGCCGTGGCCGAACCGATCGTCCCGCTGCTCAACGAATATTCAGTGAGGGTGGTTGAAGTGGTTCCGGTAAGGACGTAGAGGTAAGTGCCGGCCTGGTTAACTGCGAGGGCAACCGGCGGCTCCGATGTGGTGAGCGTATCCTTCGAGGTCAAGGAACCGTCAGAGGCGATGGCGAAGTGATTCACGGTGTTGCTTGCCTCGTTGGCGACGTAAAGGTCGTTATAGCTGGAGTCCACAGCGAGGGCGATGGGTGAGTTACCGCCCGAAGAAATGGCCGCATGGGCGGGGCGCAGAGCTCCGGATTCCGCATCGGCCGCGTAGTTATATATCTGGCCCGTGCTGCCGCTTGAGGAACCGCCTGTGGTCGCCACGTAAACGTAGTCGATGGTGACAATATTGCAGGCAGTAAGCCAGGTGGCCACGATAAGGCCGATTGCGGAGACCAGGAAAAGCTGGCTCAGTTTACTCAACTTCATGCGCTTCCTTCGTCGCGGGCTCACGTTTCGAGATAAAGCCCTTTGATAACTCGGTTTCGGTTTGCCTACAGGCTATTGTAAAAGCTGCCTGAGGTGATTATCCAGTCATGCCGGCCGCTCGACGGCGCGGCGAATGTTGTGCCGCTTACTTCGCGATTCCCCCTCCGGTACCGTTGTGCGGAATGGCGGCAACAGCGGTCGGGTTGATGCTCGCCGCAAAAGGTGAGAACTGCGAGTCGACGAGCGTTCCGGCGGTTGTGCTCAATTCAAAGCCGTTGACGGTGTTGCCCAGAAAATTCGCGGTGAACAAAAAGTGCGCGGTCGATGGATCGATCCCGATCGCCACTGGATCGGTGCCGACCGTATAGGTGCCCAGACTGGTGAGAACACCGCTGCTCATCGAGTAAGCCGAGACAGTGGCGTCAACCGCATTGGTGACATAGACGTACGGGTAAACGGGATCGGCCACGATTGCAGATGGCTGATTGCCGGTCGGAGTGTCTTCTATTTTAGTCAATACCCCGGATGCGACCGAGTAGCTGACCACAATGCCGTTGGTGGAATCCGTCACGAAAACGAAGCTGCTGGTTGGATCGCTCGCAATTGCGGAGGGACGAATGCCAAGTCCCTCGCCGCCAACTCCCATGTCATGTGGCACCCCGCTGTTGAGGGGTGCGAGTGCCCCGTCTGATCCGACTGCGAAGCCGAAGATCAGGCCCCTGTTCGGGGTTACCGAGGAGTCATAGGCGGTGACATAGACATATGCGCCTGATGCGAGGACATTGACGGCCGTGGGCACGATAACGTCCGATGGGGCGCTCGGAAGCGTAAGCGGCCAATACGCCGCGCCAATGTTGTCGTTGGTGACCGGGGTCCCCAGCGTAATCGGATTGGAACCGCTGGCCGCATTGACGGGATACACCGCGATGGAACCGGAGCAGGGATCGGCATTGGAGCAGAGGGGCAGCGGCTGAAAGGTGTCGACCACAAAGACGTTGGACTTGGCAGCGGCAATCGCCATCGGAAATATGCCCGGCGTATTGACGGTGTTGAAGGGATAGAGTTTGCCGTCGCTGCCGATCACGAACTGGACGATGGTATTGTCGTCTTCATTCACCACGAACAGATTCTGGTTGTCGGCTGAACTGGCCTCCGCCACGGGAAGGCGGCCCGCTGAAGGGAACGGCGATGAGGGAAGCTGTCGCATCTTGCCGGACTCGGAGTTGATCTCGAAGACATCGATCAGGCCGTAGTTGTTGGCTCCCGCGGCTTTGGAACTGGTGACGTAGACAAAATCGACGGTGAGAGTTTCACAGGCCGTGAGCAGCGATGCCGCCACCAGGCCGGCGGCGATTGCCACTACAAGCTGGCTCGTTTTGTTCAACTTCATGCGCATCTTTCGTCAAAGGGCCCCAACCGCCGACCCGTCAATATCGGTTTGAAATCGAAACTCGGAATCGACAGCAGCCGGCGCCGGTATTCCGAAGAGGCCTCGCCCATTTGCAGCATTCCGCGAGCCTTAGGCTCCTGTTGAATCTCGCGGCCGGAAGGTGAACGTCCGGCCGCAGATTGCTGCAACGTTGGCGGCAAGGGGCGCGGCATTATCCGGTGCGCCCATCCACCAGGCACCAGGTCGCAGGACCCTTGAGCGCGTAGGTGCTGGTCACTCGCATTTGGTCCAACTCACCCGAGTTCGGGTCAAGCACACGGCCAGTAACCGTCGAGTCGTAAAGATTCGCCTCGTAAATGTACTGGTCAGAAGGATCCTCGACGATGCACTGCGGACCGGAGCCTGTCGGGAATGGCTCGCCGCTCACAAAGTTGAACTCGTAGGTAGGCGTCTGGGTTATAAAATAGGCGGCAATCCCGCTATTGGGGTTGTTGTTGCCCGTCACGTTATTCCCCTGGTTGGCAACGTAGAGGTACTTGTTCTTCGACTCGACCATCAGCCAGGTGGGATTGGCAAGCGTCGAGTCATCCGGGATGATGCCGCTGGTATCGGACTGCAATGCACCATTGGTGCCCAGCGTATACGGCAGTATCTGGCTGTCGGAAGTGACCGAGACACTGTTGAAGCTGATGTTAATCGGCTCGTCGTCCATTACGTAGTAGACACTGCCCGCGCCCACAATGCCGGTGGCGTAATTTACCAGCCCATTCGCCTCGGATGAGTAGGGGTCGGTCAGGGGTTGGGGGCCGTTCTGGCTCAACAGCAACTGGCCGCCCGAGTTTGACCAGGTGTACGGATAGACGTAGTCACCTGTCGCGGGCGTTCCGTACAAGGTGATCATGAATCCCTGGGCCAGGATGAAGTCGATCGGACTGTTGGGAACCGGGAAGTAAGGAAGCGGGCAGCTTGTTGCCCCGCCCGGGCAGTTGGCCTGCGTAACCTGCGCGTTCAGGATCGTGCTCAGGCGTCCTGTGGTCTGGTTAATCGCGAAGATGGTAATGTCGCCGCAAAGGGTGAGTGAACCACCCAGCGCCAGCCCGCAGTTCGGATTGGGGTTGGTCGCCGACGCCGGATTGATTCCATCCGCCCCGATCGAATCGTGATCGAGCGCAAAAATGAAGGAGCCGGTAGGATCGACCAGCAGACGGAAGGGGTTAAGCCCCTGCGTGTAGAAGGTCTCCTGGGGTGTGAGAATGCCGTTTCCGCCTACCGCGAATTCGGTGATGTTGGAGTTCTGGCAGGGGTCGGCCGTGGTGCAGTCGCCGTTGCCCTCGGCATTCACGCCGCGATTGAGGACGTAAATGAACCGGCTGCCCAGGGTGAGGACGGCGCGAACCGGGTTCGACCCGCCTGAAGAAATCGGCAGACCATTGATGTTGGCCAGCCGGCCGGTATTGTGATCGATCTTGAAGCCGCTGATGATGCCGTTGTTACCTGTCTGGGCCGTCTCCGTACCCGTAACATACAAGAAACCGACCGTATAACTTCTAATGCAAGACGAAACACCGAAAATGATGCCCATCGAAATGGCGCTCATAAGTAGTGTCTTGCCGAATTTCGTAAACTTCATGCGAATCCTTCATCCTGGTCCGGCGTATGCCGCCAAGTTTCATCGTTCCCGAGCAGCGCTGGGTTGGGACGGGTCCCTGCTGCATTGTAAAAGCCAAGGGCAGGTTGTGCCTAGTTTCGCACATCGGGCCTTGCATTTAGCTATTCGTAGCGCTTATCCCGGCCCGAATGCCAATAACAGGCAGCCTGCGCCACCTGCGCAAGAGTTTCTTTGGGATCGATCGCAGTTTTGACGGGTCCAATCCTGCAAAGGTCAACCCAACCAGCTGAAAAAAGCACCGGCAAGAGCGTTGGATTCAGCGACCGACCGCCCCCGAATCCTGCACACCCTCCTGAACTCCCTCACTCCTGACCGGGGGTATTTCCTCTCACCACACCCTGCATGAGCTGGCCGGATACATCGGGGTTCCTTTCTTGCAGGCAAAGGCTTTGCCGAACTCCTCGAAATTTTGCACGCTGCCATTCACCCGCCACCGGCCGGGAGAATGCGGGTCAGTCAGCGCGGATTGGCGCGCCGACGCGTCGGTATCGTTCTCGCACCACACCTGTGCAAAGCCGATAAAATAGCGCTGCGCCTCGCTGAATCCATCAATCTTCTCGTCAACGGTCTTGCCTTCCTGGTTCAAAACGTCTTCGAGCGCCATAAACGCAATACGCAGGCCGCCGTTGTCGGCAGTGTTTTCACCCAGGGTAAGGTGGCCGTTCAGGTGCTGCGCGGGGGTGTCGCCCTTTGCGGGGGCGGCCTCAAAGCCGCTGTACTCATCGGCCACGCACTCGGTGCGCTCTGAGAAGGCTTTGCGGTCGTCGGGTTTCTGCCACTCGCGCAAGTTGCCGTTGCCATCGTATTTTGAGCCCTCATCGTCGAATCCGTGGGTCATCTCGTGGCCGATCACCACGCCGATGCCGCCAAAGTTCACCGCCGGATCGGCGTCGGGATCGAAGAACGGCGGCTGCAAAATGCCGGCCGGAAAATTGATGTCGTTGAAACTCGGGTTGTAGTAGGCATTCACGGTGGGGGGAGACATGCCCCACTCCTTCTCATCCACCGGCTTGCCCAGCTTGGCGAATCGGTAATTGCGCTCGTAGGCGGCAGAGTGTTGCACATTGCCGATCAGATCGGTGCGGCTTACCTTGATGCTCGAGTAATCGCGCCAGTGCTCGGGGTAGCCAATCTTGTTGCGGTACATCGACAGCTTTTCTTCAGCCGCCTTCTTGGTTTCATCGCTCATCCATGGCAATTGGCTGATGTCTGCGCCCAACTCCTTTTCAAGTTCCGCAACCAGCTTGTCCATGCTGCTTTTGGCCGCGGGCGGAAAATTCTCTTTCACCCACTCCTGGCCCACAGCCTCGCCCAGTGCCCGGTCGGTCATTGAGGAGCATTGCTTCCAGCGCGCCTCAGGCTCCTGCTGCCCGGCCAGCGTCCGGCCGAAGAATGAGAAGTTCTCGTCGAAGAAGGCCTGCGGCAGATCCGGGGCAAAACCATGCATCGAGTTCCAGCGCAGATAGCTCTTCCAACTGCTCAGCGGCTGGTTGGCGATGAGCGTGTTCAATGCGCTGAAAAAATAGGGCGTGGCCACGTTCAGCGTGTCGAAATGACCAATCCCGACCGAGTCAAAGTATCCGCTCCAGTCGAACAGAGGCGCCAGCTTTTCAAAATCCGAAACCGTGTATATGTGGTAGCGCTTCTCAGGGCTGCGCATGTCGGTGCGGCTGATTTCGGCATTGGCCAGCGCGGTCTCAATCTGCATCACCGCACCGGCTTCTTTGGCCGCCTCATCGGGCGTGTCGCCGGCCAGCACAAACATCTTGCTCACGTGCTCAAGATACTGGGCGCGGATGGTCTGAAAGCGTTTGGAGTCGACGATATAGTAATCGCGATCGGGCAATGAGATTCCGCCCTGGCCAATCTGCGCAATCTGCTTCGTCGAATCCTTTTCGTCCTGCTCCACGCCAAACCGGAAGAACCCGCTCTGGGTTCCCTCGTTGCTTAGCTCGGCCAGCAGCGCAGCCAGGCCCTTGGCATCGTTGAGGCCGTCAATCCGGGCCCAGATCGCCTTCACCGGCGCAAAGCCCAGCTTCTCGATGGCGGCAGTGTCCATGCACGCCGCGTAATAGTCCCCATATTGCCTTTGCAGCCCATCGGCGGGATTCTTGGCGGCCGCGTCCAGGTCCTTCCATAACAGGTATCGGTTCCGCTCTCTCAGCACTGAGAACGAGCGCGCCCATCGCACCTGGTCGCTGGGAATGGGATTGTTCTTGATCCAGTTGCCGCAGGCGTACTGGTAAAAGTCGGTGCAGGGATCGGCGGTCAGGTCCATGGCCGACGCGTCAAAGCTCTTGATCGCCGGCGGAGCCTGGGGCTGCGAGGTTGTGTCCTGTTGAACGGCAGGCGACTGCGCAAAAGCGGTCCCCGCCGCCACGATCAGCGCTGAAAGGAAACAAATGCAGGTTTTCATTGAAGGCCCCTCTGAATTGAATTCCCGTTCTTCCGGGTGACGCGGCAGCGCCAGGGTGAATTCGCAGGATATATCCGTGGAATCGAACGGCCGCGGATGCGGGTTGTGCAAGCTTGATGAGTCAAAGCAGCTCTGCCGGAGCAGGCATTTCACAGCGGCGCGCAAGCAAGTGAATCACCGGCTTTTATAGCAGTTCAGCCTATCACAGGGAAAGCAATCATTAATCCTAGAGCCGATTGCATAGATGGTTTTGTGAAAGGGCATGACTTTAGTCGTGCCGAAAAACGTGCACAAAATTTGGGGCTTTACTGAATCCTGCATAAGTAATATCCTATCGAAGACGCAAAGAAAGAGGGCTGTGTTGGATGAAGGAGCACAGCAACTCTTGGTTCGATTGCAGAGAACGGGTGCATGGGCGGGTGG
>Ga0181520_10000936_pt1 | contig 62074 bp, 49 predicted proteins | sample PEATcosm2014_Bin_29_FD_132451 | JGI IMG/M metagenome (GOLD analysis project Ga0181520, IMG submission 132451) | Peatland microbial communities from MTU Mesocosm Facility, Houghton, MI, USA - PEATcosm2014_Bin02_30_metaG | ecosystem: Environmental > Terrestrial > Soil > Wetlands > Peat | place...
CCCCAGGCCTGGCCATAGGGGTCGTCGAGATAGAAGCTGTCGTCGCCCACCACGCTGCCATCGACGGTGCGCACGCCGGACTGCTCGACCTGCTCGGCCAGCAGATCGAGGAGATCCATGGCCTTGGGCGGCTTGGGAGCTTCGCTCTCGTTGGCGGCGGCAGGCGCGCTTGTTGCCGCCGGAGTTGCCTCGGGCGGGCGGTAGGGATAACGGCGCGCGCTCAGCGTGGGATCGCCCGCGCCCAGCAGGATGAGGTCGCCGTGGAGCACTCCCGCCGAATCCACTTCGCCGCCGGCCACCACGTTGGTGGTCCAGGTGAGCGTCTCGACCGGCAGCAGGGCAAAGGCCGCGGCCGTGGTCGCCAGCTTGGCGTTGGAGGCCGGAGTGAAAAGCCGGCCCTCATTCAACCCGTAGAGTGGCTGCCCATCCAGCGTGGTCACGCTGATGCCAAATTCGGCATGGCTCAGCGCCGGCTCAGCCAGAATGGCGGCGATGCGGTCGGCCAGCGGGCCCTTTGCCGGAACGGGATGGACGGCGGGCCTGGCGCTGGCGTGTGCCGGAGCCTGCGCAGGCAGAGCGGTGGAAGGGAACAGAACCGAAGCGATCAGAAGCGCTAGAAATGGCCGAAAAAACTTCATCCCCGGAGTGTACGGCATTTTCGCACCTCAGCAATAGAGAATCCGGCCGAACCCATGCAACAGTTCCTCATGCAACGCGTCCTTTAACCAGAGCGCGCGGTTTATAACTCCAATATGCCGCTTCTTACAAGGGAGCTTTCGATGAAACTGGCAATCTTTGTTCTTCCGTTGCTTTTCGCTGTACCCGCGGCGCCGGCTCAGACGCCTCAGCCGGAGTTTACCGACCCTGTGGCGCTGCTGCAGGCCGTGGCGAAGACCTATGCCACGGAAACCAGCACGTTTCGGATGGAATCGATTACGGTGTCCGAACAGAACAGCGAACTGCAGCGCGATTGGCACAAGGTTTACCGCACCGCGATCAAGGGACCCGGCAACCTTTACCGGATCGAGACACGATCGCCCTATGGATCGTTTATTCAGGACTCCGACGGGAGTTACGAGTGGGTCTATCTGATCGAAGCGAATACGTACGTCAAGCGCCCGCTGCCGCAGAAATGGCCGCAGTTCCCCCTCATCGCGATGGGCGGAAACAACGAGGTCATGCAAGCATGGAACACGAGCACCTGGCTTGAGGGCGAGGCAAGCAGTTACAAGCACGCCAGTTTTTTGCCACAGGAAATCATCGTTGTGGAAGGGCGAAGCTACGTCTGCTATGTGGTCCACGTGACAAGCGCCGACGATACGAGACGCCAGGACAAGGAGGCGCACTCAGAGAACACCTTCTGGATCGACAAAACGGCTCTTGTTTTCCGCAAGCGGATGGAACATTCCGACGCATATATGATTGCCGGTCCCGAGATCCATATTCCTTTCCATGAGGACAGGACCACCATCTATCCCGTGATGGATTTTGCCCCGCAAACCACCGCGGAGATGTTCCGCTTTACGCCGCCGGCGGATGCAAAGGAAGTGGAAACCATGGAACCCAACTTCGACATGCTGCCATCCGCTCATCCGAAGGCGGCGATGGCCGGGCAGATGGCGCCGGAGGTGTCGCTTACTGCGGCGGATGGGAAGAAGGTCGCGCTCAGCTCCTATCGCGGCAAGCCACTGCTGATCGACTTCTGGGCCACATGGTGCGGGCCATGCCTGCTCTCGATGCCGGGCCTCGAACGAATCTATGCAGATGTGAAAGACAAGGGCCTGACCGTAGTTACGGTCGACCAGGACGACACGCCGGAGAGCGCCACGGGATACCTTGCGCGGCACCACGATGCATGGGCGAACTTCCACGACGCTCAAGGAGCGATTCGCAAAACCTTCAAAGGCGAAGGCATTCCTTTGGTGGTACTGATCGACGCACAAGGCAAGATCGCCTACTACGATTTTGCCGGCGACGAAGCCGCGCTGCGCAAGGCCATTGCGGCGCTTGGACCTGAGTTTGCTTCGGTTGCCGCTGCGGAGGCAGGAAAACCCTCTGCGCAGCCGGCAAACGCAGAGTCCCGTTAATCCCATAGGATTTGGATCATGGATATCGGGTGGGCGAGGAAGCGGGTGCAACAGTGACAAATGAGTCAATGCGGGCGATGATGCCCTGGCAACTACGCACCCGCACGCTGGAACTGGGGCGGCGCACGGTGGTGATGGGCATTGTGAACGTGACGCCGGACTCGTTCAGCGACGGCGGCTGCTTTCTCGATCCGGAGAAGGCCGTTGCCCACGCAATGCAACTGCTGGACGAAGGGGCGGAGATTCTGGACCTGGGCGCGGAGAGCACACGGCCCGGTTCACGCGCGGGCGGAGCGGCGGGTTCTCCGCAGGCGCCGTTGGTCCACCCCAACGACGAAGACCTGTCGTTGGGGACCCCGGCGGTGAGCGCGGACGAGGAACAGGCGCGGCTGCTGCCGGTGCTGGAGGGAATTCTGCGCGCGCGGCCCGAGGCGATCATCTCAGTGGATACGTACAAGGCGGCGACGGCGCGCGCGGCGCTGGCGGCCGGGGCGGAGATCGTGAACGACGTGAGCGGCTTTGCCTGGGACCCAGAGATGGCCGGTGTCTGCGCCGCGTTCAAGGCCGGCGTGGTGCTGATGCACACGCGCGGACGGCCCGAGGAGTGGCGCAGCCAGCCGCAACAGGCTTCCGATGAGGTGCTGGCCTCGGTGCGCGCGGGCCTGGAGGCGAGTTTGGCCGCCGCGGCCGGGGCGGGCATTGCGGTCGAGACGATCGTTCTCGATCCCGGCTACGGATTCGGCAAGGGATTCGACGGAGACTATGCCCTGCTGGCGCGGCAGGCGGAACTGCTTTCGCTGGGCCGGCCGCTGCTGGTTGGGCTCTCGCGCAAGTCCTTCCTGGGACGCACACTGGCGCCGCTCTTTGGCGGAAACGACGCGCCGGCCGGAGCGCGGGAGACGGCCAGCCTGGCGGCGATGGTCGCGGCCATCCTGCATGGGGCCTCGATCGTCCGCGTGCATGCTGTCCGGCCGGCGGTGGAAGCGGCGCTCATCGCGGATGCGATTCTGGGGCATGTGCGGGGATGACGGGGTATGTTGTGTTTGGACCTGCCGAGCCTGCGATGTGGCTTATTTGCCCTGGCGAAGGGCCGGCTTCCCCATTCTCCCCTTGACAATCGACAAGAGCCCGCGTAATTCTTGTTGTCGATTATCGAGGGGAACAAGATGCCGCCATCGACTGACCTCTTGCAGGGAACACTGGACCTGCTGATTCTGCAAACGCTTGTGCCCGGCCCGATGCATGGCTGGGGGGTTGCCCAGCGCATTCAGCAGGTTTCAGCGGATGTGTTGCAGATCGGCCAAGGCTCGCTCTACCCCGCGCTGCACCGGCTGGAATACAAGGGATGGATCCGGTCGGACTGGGGAAACTCCGAAAACAACCGGCGGGCGAAGTTCTATTCTCTGACGGCTACGGGCCAAAAACAGTTGGAAACGGAGCTCGAAAGCTGGGAGCGGCTTTCGTCGGCGATTGCTCTGGTGCTGGGGCGGGCCGGGGAGGCGCAGGCATGAGGAACGAATGGCTGACCCGGCTGCGTTTCTTTCTGACCTTGGATAAGAACAAGCGGCAGAGCGATCTGGACGAGGAACTTCAGTTTCATCTGGAGCAGTCGATCGAGGCCAATGTGGCCGCGGGCATGACGCCGGCGGAGGCGCGGCGGCAGGCGCTGGTCGAGTTCGGCGGCGTGGAGCGGACGCGGGAGCAGTGCCACGAGCAGCGGCCGGGCTGGTGGCTGGGCACAGTGGCGCAGGACGTGCGCTATGCGCTGCGCGGCTTCCGGCGCAACCCGGTTTTTACCATCACGGCGATTGCCACGCTGGCGCTGGGCATCGGCGCGACGACCGCGGTCTTCAGCGTGGTGGACCGGATTCTCTTCCGCAGCCTGCCCTATGCGCACGACGACCGGATCGTCTCGCTAGGGCTGGTCCAATCGCTGGAAAAGCAGGAGTTCACGCTGGGCGGATTCTTCTACGAGTGGCGCGACCATCAGAAGCCGTTCGAGTCGGTTACCTTCGAGCGGGGCGTGGGCGAGTGCAATCTGACCGAGGCAAACCCGGCGCATCTGCACTGCGCTGGAGTGGCGCAGAACTTTCTGCCCACGCTGGGCATCTCTCTGGAGTTGGGGCGCAACTTTCTGCCCGAAGAGGACCTGCCGAATGGGCCCAGGGTTGCGCTCATCTCCGATGGGCTGTGGCTCAGCCGGTACAACCGCGATCCGGGCGTGTTGAACAAGCCGATTTCCATCGACGGCCACGTGGTGCGCATTGTCGGCGTGCTGGCAAAGGGCTTTGAGATGCCTCGCCTGCAACCAACCGACATCCTTCAGCCGGCGCAGATGGATGTGGCGGCGCAGCACACGGTGAACAGCGGCATCGGCTACGCGATGTGGGCCTTTGCGCGGCTGAAGCCGGGCGTGAGCGTGGCCGAGGCAAAAGCCGAAATGGAGCCATTATTTCTGCACACGCAACAGTGGATTCCGGCGGAGTTTCGCCAGGAGTTCCATCTCCAGGTGCGCTCGATTCGCGACCGGCAGATGCAGGAGGCATACACGGCGGCCTGGGTGCTGTTGGGCGCGGTATTTGCGGTGCTGCTGATTGCCTGCGCCAATGTTGCCAGCCTGTTCTCAGCACGCGGCGCGGCGTGCGAGCGGGAGTTGGCGGTTCGTTCCGCCCTGGGCGCCAGTCGCGGAAGGCTGATCCGCCAGACGCTGACCGAGGCATTTCTGCTGGCCGTAGCAGGGGCCGCGACCGGCTGCGCGCTGGCAGAGATTCTGCTGCGCGTCTTCATCGCCATCGCTCCCACGGGAGTTCCTTTTCTGGCCGATGCGCGGCTCGATCTGCGCATTGTCTTGTTCGCGGTGCTGGTTGCGCTGTTTTGCGCAACTCTTTTCGGCATTCTGCCGGCGCTCAAAAAGCCGCGCGCGACGGCGCTGGCTGCCCGGATCGCGAAAGGCGGCTCTCATGCGCGGCTGCGGCGCGGCCTGGTGGCGGCGCAGATCGCCATCAGCGTGGTTCTGCTTTCGGGCGCGAGCCTGCTAGTAAAGAGCTTCTGGAATCTCGAACAGCAGAGCCTTGGCATGCAGACGCGCGGTGTGCTCACGGTCCATGTTCCCTTGAGTTCGGAGCGTTACCCGACTGGCCAGGCATACCTGGACTTTTATCTTCGCGCCGAAGCGGCCTTGCGGCGGCTGCCCGGCGTCACTTCCGTCGGAATCAGCGACTCGCTGCCCCCGGACGCGAACAGTTGGCACGGCGGAGAGCGCTACGCAGACCTTTTTGTCGCCGGCAGGCTACGCGCCGCGGCGGGAACCGGTGGAACCGTCGTGGTGCGCGCTGTCACGCCCGGCTACTTTCGCGTTCTCCAGATCCCGATCGTCGAGGGGCGGGGCTTTGCCGAGGAAGACCGGAATACAAGCGACAATGGGATGATCTTGAGCAAGCTGCTGGCCGAACGGCTCTTTCCCCAGGGCGACCCCCTAGGGAAGCACATCCAGGTGCCAACGTACCGACCCTACTTTGCCCTGGATGGACCGGTATTCACGGTCGTCGGCGTAGCCGCAAACGTGAAGAATGCAGGTCTCGCAGGCCAGGACGACCCCGAGTACTATACCCTGCGACGCAACCGCGGGGAAGACTGGAGCGGGCACACGATCGTTCTTCTTGAAACCGAGCTGCCGGCCTCGGTCGTGGGCCCCTGGGTGCGGTCGCAGATTGCCCAGATCGATCCCACCGCTCCGGTTGAGATCGATTCGCTGGCCAAGGGCGTAAGCAAGCTGGCCGACCGTCCACGCTTCGAGACCGCTCTGCTCGGGTTCTTCGCCTTTTGCGGATTGCTGATGGCGGTCATCGGGCTTTACGGCGTGATTGCGTTTGTGGCCTCGCAGCGCACGCAGGAGATTGGGGTGCGCATGGCGCTGGGCGCCACGCGGCTGGATATTCTGCGGCTGATTGCCGGGGAGGGCGTGCGGCTGATCGTGCTGGGCGGCGCAGTGGGCCTGGGCGCGGCGCTGGCCATGGCGCAACTGATCCGGAGCTTGCTCTACAACGTGGAGCCGCGCGACCCGGCCACCTTTGCCGCGGTAACGCTGCTTCTGGCGCTGGTTGCCCTGGCGGCCACGCTCGTTCCCGCGCGGGCGGCAATGAAGGTCGAGCCGGTTGCGGCGCTGCGCTACGAATAGAAGCCGCTGCCGCTTGGCTTGGGGACCGATTCCGCGTATACTGAAGATTCGGCAAGCTGGCGGGGTAGTGTGTCTTCATGCGCCCCAATGGCCGCCCCTGGGCAGAGCCCCGGTCTGAGCGCACTCGAAGATGGCGCTCGCGGGGGGCAGCTTCCGGTGGCGCGAAAGACAAGAATTTGGAGCGAAGTCATGGCACAGGTATGCGATATTTGCGGGAAAGGCCCGCAGTTCGGCAATAACATTTCTCACGCGCACAACATCACCCGCCGCCGCTGGAGCGTGAACTTGCAGGCTGTGAAGGCGCTGGTCAACGGCGCGTCCAAGCGCATCCGGGTCTGCACCAGCTGCATCAAGAGCGGCAAGATCGCCAAGGCCTAGAGCGGTTCTCTCATACACGTCCCGTTGCCAGCTCTTTACAAGGTGGCTTTTCCTTAAGGAAAAAGCCACGCGGCAGCATGGCTTCAGAGTATAGCAATGGGCGAACCGCGATAACCGCCCGCGACAAACCAGGTTGAATTGACGGCGACGCCGCTGCGAAAGCGGCGTCGCCGTTTGTATGCGTGTTTCCCGGTATATTCATGAGAACGTTATCATTTTCTCCTTCCCAACCGTCCGTCGAGAGCAGTATATTTTTATGTTTGTGAGATCCTGCTTCGATTGGAGTGCCGTATATGTTTTTGCAGCAGAATTGCTTCCGGTTCGATAACCTTCTCTCTCTTCGCCGTCCGGCCCGGAACCAAAGTTTCCGCCGCCTTTCCGGTTTGCCCGCTTTTGCCCTGTTTTTAGGGATGGCTTTGCTGGCCAGCGCGCCAGCCCACGCTCAACAGAAGACCAAGGTGCAGATCGAGCCCGCCAAGCCGAAGGCGATGATCTACACCACCTCGATTGGCATCGCCGCCGACCGTTACGACGCCAAGGCCTACGATCCGGCAACGGTGCGGCTGATGCAGGATGCCGGAATCACCCTCTTGCGCCTTCCCGGCAACAACGGCATCGATTCGCTCTACCACTGGTCCACCGGCAAGATTGTCAATCCCTACACCAATGACCGGGTGCCCAACTTCCCGCCCGACCGGCAGTTTCCCGCGGTCGTGCCCGCCATCGACCGGCTGGGATCGGCGCTGGTCTCAGTGAACTACGGGACCAACGCGGACGGCACCGGCGGCGGTGAACCGGCAGAGGCCGCTGCCTGGGTGGCTTACGCCAACGGCAGCACCAGCAGCACGCAGCCCCTCGGCAAGGACTCGAAGGGCAACGACTGGAAGACGGTCGGCTTCTGGGCCAGCCTGCGCGCGGCCAGTCCCCTGCCCACCGACGATGGCTTCAACCATCTGCGCATCGGCCACCCCGATCCCATTGGCATTCAGTTGTGGACCATCGGCAACGAGCCGTATTCCAACGGCTTTTATGGCCAGGACCACACCGTCGGCAACGACGCGGACTTCGCCGGCCTCTATGGCCAGAGCAATCCCTACGAAGCCGATTTGCATGCCGGCCAGGTGCCCACGGCGAAGGATTGGGGCCGTCACAACGGCAACAAACTGGTAAGCCCCCAAGCCTACGGAGCGGCGGTGGTCCAGTACATCGACGCCATGAAGGCCGTCGATCCCGCCATCATGGTGGGCGCATTCCTGGTGGCGCCGCCCATCAGCACCGATCCTCACCCGTTTGGAGCGGGCTGGAACGCCGGAGTGCTGAAGGCTGCCTGCGCCAAGATGGACTTTGCCGCCGTCACCTTCTGGGAAAGCCAGGGCGCGGCGCCGAATTGGGTCGACTGGATTGACGAGGACGATCTGCTGATGCATGGCAGGTACATGGGAGATCCGAACAACCACTATCCTCACTCGAATGCATTGGCCCGCGACTACGAAGTACTCACCGGGGATCTGGCCGACAAGTACAAGAAGTTCTGCCCGGCGGGACACTCCCCGCAGTTGGCCGTCACAAACTACGGCGTGTCGCTCTGGCTGCCCGCCAAGAACCCCTCGGCCATCGGCATGTTTGCCGCCGACTCGATCGCCACGCTGCTCGAGTCGGGAGCCTACACGGTTGTGTGGTCGCCGATCCATGGGCCGGCGAAGGCCACGAGCCCATCTTTCCTCGATGAGAACAACAAGCTCCAACCCGGCTACTACGGCATCCAGATGCTCCACGAAATCGCGGAGCCCGGCGATACCTTCATCACCGCCAGTTCAGAGATGGAAAGCCTGACAGTGCACGCGGTCAAGCGGCGCGACGGCGGGCTGGGCCTGTTGTTGATCAACAAGGACCTGGGCCGGTCCACCACCGTCACCATCACGGTACCCGGCTACAGCTACGCCACCAAGGGAACGCGCTTTGACTGGGGCAAGGCCGAAGTCGACGCGGGCAAGGGCATCACGCGGACGACGATCGACAACCTCGGCGCTACGTTTACGGTCGAAGTGCCTCGTTACGGCATGACGGGCATCGTGATTCCCAAGTCCTAACAAGCAACAGACGGCGCCATGCAGGTCTGCGCTACGAGTCACTCGCCGCTTCGGGCGAAAGTTAACGAAGTGGAGTTGATGCAGTAGCGCAGGCCGGTGGGCCGGGGTCCGTCGGGGAAGACGTGCCCCAGATGGCCGCCGCAGCGAGCGCAGGTTACCTCGACGCGCCGCATCCCAAAGCTCCGGTCCTCGTGCTTCTCGATGGTCTTTGACTCGGCCGGCAGCGTGAAGCTGGGCCAGCCGCAGCCCGAGTCGAACTTCGCCCCACTCAAAAACAGAAGCGCTCCGCAGCCCGCGCAGTGGTAGTTGCCGGTCTCATGATTTTCGGTGAGGGCGCCGGTGAATGCGCGTTCGGTGGCCTTTTCGCGCAGGATTCGATACTGCTCCGGGGTGAGCAGCGCGCGCCATTCGGCCTCGGTGCGCACAATCTTCTCAGGCGTCTCGCTCATGGGGACCTCCAGGGCGTGCTTTCCCTCGATTGGATGCCAGCGGCCGGGCGAAAGTACCCTCAAGCGGCCTTCAGACCTCCGCGATCAGCTCGATCTCCACCAGCACATCCTTGGGCAGGCGGGAGACCTCGACCGTGGTCCGCGCCGGCGGCGCTTCGCCGTCCGTCGCCAGATACGCGCCATAGACGGCGTTCATCGCAGCAAAATCGTTGAAATCCTTCAGGAAGACGGTCGCCTTGACCACCCGGGCCAGGTTGCTGCCGCCTGCTTCGAGGATCGCCTTCAGGTTTTCGAAGACGCGGGTGGTCTGTTCCGCGATGCCGCTCGCGACCACCTGCTGGGTGGCCGGGTCCAGCGGAATCTGCCCGGCGGTGAAGATCAAATTCCCTGCCCGTACGCCCTGGGAGTAGGGTCCGATGGCGGCGGGTGCTTTGTCGGTTGCGATGACTGCTTTGCTCATGGGCCCATTGTAACGGGCGTGCGACAGGGCCTGTTCACGGAGTCGGGGTGACAATCCGGCCCGCGGGAGCAGGCCCTTGTTCCGTCGCTAGCGCCACACGGCCAGCAGAATGCCGCTGATCAGCAGCGCCACCAGCCAGTATCCGGTGTTGATGGCGAAGAGCTTGAAGGACCGCTTCTCGTAGAGGTGCTGCGCAAAGAACGGCGCGGCGATGAAGCCAAGCCAGCAGATGCCGCCGACAAAGGCTCCCCGGTGCACGGTATTTGCCCCGCTCCAAAGCACGACATGCAGCAGGATGAACGAGAGCAGGAGGCCGCCAACAAACGACGAGAACATGGCAACGATTGCACCCTTGGGCCTTTCGCCGGGCGTGTGGCCAACCAGGGCCATCCACGGCTTGGCAAAAAGCAGCGAGTACCAGAGCGCGCCCAGGACCCACTGAATCAGGGCCGCAACCAGCACAGCCCACAGGTTGAATTGATGCAAGTGAAAATGGCCCACTGAGAAACCTCCGCGATGGATTGATCTCCGGCTCCCGGAGACAGAGAAGATCCTGGTAAATTGGGGAGAATCGTGCTCAGCCTGACAGGAGTCGCGCCCACCACTCTGCGGCAGGCGCGAAAGCGCTGTCAAGAAGAATCGAAGGCTCCCCGGCCTCAGCGCCGCTTGAGGGCTTCCAGCTCATCCAGCGTGCGCGGCCAGTCCGATCCGAGCAGCCGGGAAAGGATGCGGTCGGCCAGAACCTTTCCGCCGGTCTGGCAGCGGGCGCAGTAGTTGGTCTCGTTGTCGGCGTAGCGGATGCGCTGAACCTTTTCTCCGCAGCGCGGGCAGGGCTGGCCGAAGCGGCCATGCACGGCCATCTCCGGGCGAAAGGCGGTCACCTTTTCCGGAAAGCTCTTCTCCGCTTCGGCCCTCAGCCTGTCCATCCACAGCGTGAGCGTGGAGCGCGTGGCGGCGAAAAGGCGCTCCCACTCGTCCGGCGCGAGCTTGCGTGTGAGGGTGATGGGCGAGAGCCGGGCCGCGTGCAGAATCTCGTCGGAGTAGGCGTTGCCCACGCCGCTGATCAGCCGCGGATCGGTGAGCGCCCGCTTGAGAGTGCGGTTCTCCAGGGTCAGCGCGGCGCGAAAGCCGTCGAGATCCGTCGCGAAGATCTCCACGCCGCCGGGATCGACGGAGCTGAGACCTTCCTCCCCGCGCAAAACGTGCAGCGAGGCGCGCCGCTTGCTGCCGGCTTCGGTCAGCACCAGCGAGCCGCTGGGAAAATCGAAGGCGGCGAGAGCGTTCCGGCCCGCCAGCTTGGCTCCTGCCGGCTTCCAGTGCAACCGCCCGGCAATCATCAGGTGCAGCACCAGCCACAACAACCCAGGGTCCCCAACGACGGGCCTTTGCCGTTGGGGTGGGAGATCTCCCTCGACGCCGATCGCGATGCGTTTGCCGATACGGCGGATTGCCTTCACCGTGCGACCCTCGACGCTGGCCAGCGGCGGCTCGGCAGTGCGCAGCAGAAACACGCTCGCCAGCCGCACCCGCTCCAACGGCTGCCCCAGGATGCGGGCTTCCAGCGCACTGATGTAGGCGGCGATGTCGGGCAATTCCGGCATGGCTAACAGATTGCAGCCGAGGCGGCAGGTTGCGCAATTCCGATTTTGCACTCACCGAGAGCGCGTTTCGCCGATCATCTCCGAATTGGCCACCATCCGACCGGAACCGCAATATTGGGACTGGTCGAATCTGGAAACGTGCACCGGGCTATCGCCAACCCGGATTTCAATCTTCGGATGCCGGTCAATTCATCGCGATCAGGTTTACTTGTTCCCATTTGCAAGCGGCATCGGGCGACATGCCGCTCTATAACACGACCCGTGCCTTGAACGCCCGTGCCCTATCGCGAGCGACGGTCAGGTCTGTGCTCTTGGCATCCTTCAGGCGAATGTTGAGAGCTCCTCCGGGCAGCGACGTCACTTCCTTGACCCACGCCAAATTCACCACAGTGCCGCGGTGGATGCGGGAGAATTGGCTCGGATCCAGTTTTCTCTCCAATTCAGCGATGGTGGGGTCGATAAAGTAGGCCTTGCCCTCAGAGACCGCGTACGTCAGCTTGTCCTCGGCATAGAAATGACTCACTCGATCCAGGTCAAGGAACCAAAGCCGGTCCCCGAGGCGCGACGCAATCCGCTTGGGAAACTCGGGCTTGCTCTCGCGAAGCGAGTCTGCGATGTGGCGGAGCAGAATCTGTATATCCGGTTGTGCCGGCAGTTCCGCCCCCCGCAGCCGCTCGACTTGGTTCAAGGCGCGTGTAAGCGTCTCCGGCTCCACCGGCTTGAGCAGGTAATCAGCAGCGCTCACGCCGAACGCCTTCAGCGCGTACTGATCATAGGCCGTGGTGAAAACCACAATCGGCTGATTCGCCAACTTTGCCAGAACCTCGAAGCCAGTCAGGCGCGGCATCTGGATGTCGAGGAAGCACACATCGGGAGGGTTCTCAGTCAGCGCAGCTACGGCTTCCTCGGGCTTCGTCGTGAACCCGGTCACCTCCACCCGTCCCGTGTCCTCCAGCAACCGGCGCAGGCGCTCCAGCGCCAGGGGCTCATCATCCACAAGATAGGCATGCAGTTTCATACGCGAGGTAAAACCATCTCCACCACAGAATAACCCTCCCGCCGGATAACATTCAGGCTTGCCCGGTCGCCGAATAACGCATCAAGACGCTGCACCAGCTTATCGAGTCCATGGCCGGGGCAAAGATCGGCCAGATCGAATCCCGGCCCCGTATCGCCTACCTCGATACGCACGTGCCCTGCATCGCCGCGCGCCTTCACCAGAAGATCCCCGCCCTCGCTCAGCGGGGTAATACCGTGCTTCACAGCATTCTCCACCAGAGACTGCACCGACATTGGTGGAACCATGGTCTCCCTCAGCTCATCCGGCACTTCCACCCGTCCCCGCAGCTTGTCACCCAGCCGCACCCGCTCGATGTCGAGATAGCTCTCCACCATCGCGATCTCCTGATGTAAGGGGATCAGCGAATTACCGCTGGTGTCCAGTGAGGCACGCAACACCGTCGCCAGGCGGCCCACAATTTGCTCGGCTCGGGCGGGATCGAGGGCAATCAGCGCGCTGATCGAATTCAACGTGTTGAAGAGGAAATGAGGATGAATCCACGATTCGAGCGACCGCAGGCGCGCCTCTGCCGCGAGTTTACGCGAGCGCTCTTCGGCGATCTCTTTTTCATGCAGCGTCGCCTCCATGACTTGTACGCGATCTCGCAATGACCCATAAGCAATGGCGCCCAAGCCGAATACTACGGCCAGCGGCATGCAGAGGCGCAACATGCGCAAGTACTCCGGCCAGAAAGGCTGCCGAGCCGCGAAGCCTATCCCTGTCAGCAGAGCCTGCACGATCAGTATCCCCAGAGGAACCACAACAAAAAAACACAGCGCGAACGTCGGAGCCAGCGAAAGCTCGCGCCGAGCCAGTTTAGGCACAACCACGCCAACCACCAAAAGACCGAGAGCCGCAACCAGGTTGGCATAAACAAGGTCATACACGAGTGCATGCACCAGTTCCCGCGCATTCAAATGCTGACTCCACAGGATCTGGATCAGGACCACGATCGCCACAGTCAGATTGGGCAACAGCAGCGGCAACATCCATTTTTGCTTGCGTGAAGTCATGGCATCGCCTCTGATCAATGGCATCTTCTACTTTGCGTCAACGGGTTGAAGAGTGCCGTTGCGGAAGATGTTGATGACCTGCGTGGTGTCCTGGCCGGGCAGTTTCATCTCGCCGACCACGCTTTCGTACAACGTGCCGTACTCAATCTGCTTCGTCTCCAGCGATACCCAAATCTCTCCCCAATAGTCGCTGCGCCCGATCAAAGTCATTCCACCTGTGGCAAGATTGATCGGATTGAAGAACGCCTGGTACGTGATCAGTGCGCACTCCTTGCCATTTCTTTGCGAGCGGCCTATCCACTCGAGCACCACGTTGTGGTTCTTGAACGTGCCCGCGTCAGGAATGTTGACATCCTGATTCGAGAACACCTGGTAGGGTTCGTTCAGCTTCAGGTGATCGAAATAGTTCTGGCCGAACATTTCGATCATTCCCGTGTCCCAGACAAGATTACGCTCCATGATGGCGGCGGGCGGGAAACCCTTGAAGAACTCAGGCTTCAGCGTGTCAGGCGACCCCTGCGCGTAGTGGAATCCTTCAATGAAATCGCGCTTCTGGGCTGGGGGGAATGGAGCTGTGGCGCCGTCCGCGTCGGCCACGCCGACGTTTCTCCACTCGACCTGTCCATTCGCCAGGCCGCGCGTATAGTCTCCCGTCACGCGCTGGCGGTGAATGACCTCGCCGGTGTGGTTAACGGTGTTGTAATCCACTGTGAACCGGTAAGTGCGAGGACCTGCGTCCTTCACGGCCGTCCCGTGCGGCAGGTCCCAGGTCTGCAGAGTGGAAGTTGGCACAGAGGTGGATTGGGCAAGCAGCGGCTGGACAGCCATGCCAGATGCGGCCCACATGAAAGCGGTGAGCGGAATCAATCTGTAAAGCATTGAGGTGATGCCTCCTAGTGCGCAGTGTCCCATTCGCAGTGTAGGCGCGCACGCATTCAACGACGAAAGGCAATAACTCCCGACCGAGGGCTGTTATAGACCGATGAACCGTGCTCTCTCCGCGTTGCGTCGGAACGATTCTTGGGGACGGCAAGCAGGAGGCAGACCGTTATTCTTCTCAGCTGATGCAAATCGCCGAGGCGCGAAGCGAGTTTTTGGCCGGCGCTTTGCGGGGTTCCTGGCGAGCGACCGCCAAACCGGAAGTAATTCTCATCTGGCGACAACCGCCAGATGCCCTCATCCAATACGCCGTCTGCTTATACCTTCTCGCCTTTGCGTGATGAAACTGCGCCAAGGATGGGCGCACCGCCTCGTGCGCAAGCTTCAAGCAATCACGGCGTTATCGATCAGCCGCGTTGCGCCCACCCAGGCGGCGACGGCGAAGAGCGTTCCCGGCGCGGCGGTTTCCACCAGCTCCAGCGTCGCCCAGTCCACCAGCTCGATGTAATCCACGCGGATCGCGGGCTCGGCGGAGAAGATTTGCCCGGCGGCTTCAATCAGCATGCCGGCGCTGCGTTTGCCCGAGGCTGCCAGGACCTCAACCCGGCGAACGGCGCGGCTGAGCGCAAGCGCCTGGGTGCGTTCGGAGGGATTCAAATAGGTGTTGCGGGAGCTGAGAGCGAGGCCGTCGGCTTCGCGGACGATGGGGCAGACCACGATCTCGGCTGCGAGGCGCAGGTCAGTGACCATGCGGCGCAAAACGGCCACCTGGGCAGCGTCTTTCTGCCCGAAGAAGGCGCGGTCGGCCTCGCTGGCGATGAGCAGCTTGGCCACAACGGTAGCCACGCCGCGAAAATGACCCGGCCTGGACTTGCCATCGAGTCGGTGACTCAGGCCCTCCACATCGACGAAGGTCGCCGCGCCGGCCGGATACAGCTCTTCGACCGGGGGCGCAAAGACCACGCTGGCGCCTTCGGCCTGGGCGAGCGCGCAGTCGGCCTCGAAGCTGCGCGGATAGACGGCGTAATCCTCGTTGGGCCCGAACTGCGTGGGATTGACGAAGATGCTGACGGCGACCCTTCCGCAAGACGCCGCGGCCGCGCGAATCAGGGATGCGTGGCCGGCGTGCAGCGCGCCCATGGTGGGCACCAGGCCAACTGTGTTGCCGCCGCCGCGGGCCGCACGCGACCACTGGCGAAGTTCGGCAACGGTGCGAAGAATTTCCATCAGGCTTTCCTCGGTTTTTCGGTCTTCACTGGAGCATCGAGCGCTTGCCGCACCGCGGGCGCCAGGTGATAGCTCTCCTCGTCGGAGGGGAAGGCGCGGTGCTCCACGTCTTCGCGATACTGTTCGATGGCCGAGCGGAAAAGCGCGCCGGCGTCGGCGTAGCGGCGGACAAACTTGGCCGCCGGCGCAAAGGTCAGGTTCACCAGGTCGTGGAAGACGAGAATCTGGCCGTCGCAATCGGGCCCCGCGCCGATGCCGATGGTGGGGATGGCCAGCTCGGCGGTGATCTCCGCGGCTACCTCGCGCGGCACGCCTTCCAGCACAATGGCTCCGGCTCCGGCCTCGACCACGGCGTGCGCGCCGGCCTTCAGTTGACGCACGGTTTCGGCCGTGCGGGCCTGCACGCGGAAGCCGCCCATGCGATGCACGCTCGGCGGCGTCAGGCCCAGGTGGCCCACCACGGGAATCTCCGCCTCGGTGAGGGCGCGCACCAGTTCGACCCGCGCCCCTTCGATCTTCACCGCCTCGGCGCCGGCTTCCTTCACAAAGCGAATGGCGTTGGCCACACCTTCGGCGACTGCCCCGTGATAGCTGCCGAAGGGCATGTCGGCCACCAGCAGCGCGCGGCGCACGGCGCGGTGAACGGCCCGCGTGTGGTGCAGCATCTCGTCCACGGTGATGGCCAAAGTGTTTTCCTGGCCCAGTACCACCATGGCCAGCGAATCGCCCACCAGCAGCAGGTCGATGCCGGCCTCGTCCGCCAGTCGCGCGGTCGAGTAGTCGTAAGCCGTGAGTGCGGAGATGGGTTTGCCCTGGCGCTTCATCTCGGTGAGCGCAGGCATGGTGACCTTGGTGACGGGAGTTCCGAGGGGCGAGGAATTTCTTTCGGGGAAGTTGGTGAGGCTCATGATGATCTCCAGTGCCGCTCCGTCTACGCAGGATGCGACCCGAACAAAGGAGAGTATACGCCCGCTGGTGGGGCCGCGCACAACGGCTGCGTTCCATTTTCCACAGCGGGCGACGCATTCTGAGAGTAGAATCTCTTCTTCAAAGCAACACCCTTAATATGGAAAGCGATTCTTTTGCCGAGCTCGTATTCGGATTCGTTTATGCGGTCGGAACCGACGCAGACCCCGTCGTCCGAGTACTAAAGAACTACCTCAAGCAATATGGTTACAGGTCCGAGGAGTTCCGCGTCAGCAAGAAACTGAAAACGCTGGATTTAGACATTTCCTTCGACCAAGATTCTGAGTTCATGAGGATGAATGCCTTGATGGACGCAGGAGATGAAGCCTGCAAGCGCGCCTCGGACGACCGGATGCTTGCGGTCATGGCTATCAACGACATCGCCTCGGGTCGCCCAGAGGATGAACAAAGACGGCCACGACAAACGGAGCGGACCGCTTATCTCATCCGCTCACTCAAGAGGCCGGACGAAGTTCAACTATTACGTCAGGTATATAGGCCTGGTTTTTTCTAATCGCTATCGCTGATGATGACGACTCGCAGACGGCCTACTTAACCAAAGAAATCGGCCTTGATGCCAATGAGGCGAAGCAACTCATCGATAGGGATCAAGATGAGCAACGGCCGTATGGGCAGCGGACAAGAAGTACTTTTTACTTGGCCGATGTATTCGTTCAACGCAGAGGCGAAGCCTACAAGAAGCAGCTCGAACGGTTCCTGGACCTGATCTTCGGCCATCCATTCAAGACACCGACCAGGGAAGAACACGCGATGTTCTTGGCTTACGTTTCGGCAGCCCGGTCTGCGCAGCTGGGGCGCCAAGTCGGTGCTGCGATTGCGACCTCCGATGGCGACGTTGTTGCAGTCGGAATGAACGAGGTCCCTTCTCAAAATGGCGGCCCTTATTGGGATGGCGATCCGGAAGACGATCGCGATCACATCAGGAAAATCGACTCCAACTTCCAGCACCGCAAACGGATCGAAAACAGCATCGTTGAAAAGCTGGATAGCAAGCTTCTCACGGCTTCTAACATCCTGCCGATTATCAGGAATGTCATCGACAATCTGCCAGTGCAAGCCGAATCTGTTGACGCCGACCGGCTTGCTGCGGAGCAGGTTGAAAAGAACAGTAGTTCACTTGCAAGCCTCGATGATGTGTACAGCAGCCTCCAATCGAGCGACCTTCGCGATATCACGGAGTACGGTCGAGCAGTGCATGGAGAGATGGATGCGATTCTGACATGCGCCCGACTTGGAATTGGCGTCCAAGGCAAGTACCTCTTCGTGACCACGTTCCCCTGTCACAACTGTACGCGACACATAATTGCATCAGGAATCAAGAAGGTCTACTACATCGAGCCGTATCCAAAGAGCAAGGCTCGTGATCTGCATTCGGATGCGATATGCTTTGACGAAAGGGAAGCAAAGAAAACGGGAAAGATCCCATTCTTGCCTTTTGTCGGAATCGGGCCGCGGCGCTACCTTGATCTTTTCTCGCTTGACTTGAGCAGCGGGCGTGTCATTGAACGTAAGGACGAGACCGGAATTCCTGTCGTTCCGGCGAGATCAACACGGCCACCGCGTGTTCCAATGGCACCTCTTAGCTATTTGGAGCGCGAGGATAAACTGCTCTTAGAATTCAGACCTGTACTACGGAAATTACAAGGGGTAGAACGTGACTGACCTGAAGTTGCAAGATCGCTATTCTTCGGTTCACATGCGGACCTTGGACCGGGCAAGGGAGCGTGTGAGCTCGTGGCCGCAGTGGAAACAAGACACAATCCACTATTCCAAGGCATCTGATTTGACAAAATCGGATGAAATCAGGTGCATCAAGGAGACAGCAGTCCAACAGCATTGAGGCTTTCCAAGTCGGGTCTCTGTAAACTGGTAGACAGGATGCTTTCTCCTTTCGCTACCGGCGTTTCGGTTGGACTGGGTGCAGTAGCCGGACTGGGGCTCGCTGCGGGCGGCTGCGCCTATGCGGCCATGTGGCCAAGCTCGCGCATCTTCGGCCGGACCTTCATCGCCCCGCCGCGTTCCGGCGAACTGGCGCTCACCTTCGACGACGGCCCCAATCCCGCCTGGACGCCGCGCCTGCTGGATATTCTGGCCAGCCACGATGTGCGGGCAACCTTCTTCATGGTGGGCAGCCATGCCCAGGCCGAGCCCGCGCTGGTACGCCGCATCGCGGAGGCCGGCCACCTGATCGGCAATCACTCCTGGAGCCATTCCAACCTCGCGCTCACCGCGCCTAGCCGCGTGCGCGAAGAGCTGAGCCGCACCAAGCAGGCCCTGGAGCAGATTACAGGTGCGCCGGTGCGGTTCTTTCGCCCGCCCTTTGGCGCGCGCCGGCCGGATGTGCTGTGGACGGCAAGGCAGTTGGAGATGATTCCTGTGCTCTGGAACGCGATGACCTCCGACTGGAGCGAACCTTCAGCGGACAAAATCGCGCAGCGGCTGACGCAGAAGATCGACGCGCTGGAGCGGCAGGGCCGTGCGGCCAACATCGTGCTCCACGACGGCAACCATCTCGAGCCGGCCGCGAACCGGGGACCGTCAGTGGCTGCGGCAGGTCAACTCGTCGCAAGCTACACGGCAACCCATCGCTTTGTCACGCTGGACGCGTGGAGCTAGAGCACGCGAGGATCACCCGGCGGTAACGGGCTGGAAGGCGGCGCGCGCGGCGGCGATGGTGGCGCCTACTTCTTCTTCGCTGTGGGCCGTGCTGAGGAAAGCCGCTTCGAACTGCGAGGGCGGCAGCCAGACGCCTTGGTCCAACATGGCGCGATGGAAGCGGCCGAAGGCGACAGTGTCAGACTTGGCGGCTTCTGCGTAATTCGTCACCGGCCCAGGTGTGAAGAACCAGGTCCACATCGAGCCTACGCGGTTGAGTGTGAGCGGCACGCCGGCTTTGGCGGCTTCTGCGGCCACGCCCTCGGTGACGGCCTTTGCGGTGGCTTCGAGCTGCGGATACACTTTGCCGGCGTGTTCCTGCAAATAGCTGATAGTGGCGATGCCGGCGGCCATGGCCAGCGGATTGCCGCTGAGAGTGCCAGCCTGGTAGACCGGTCCGAGCGGCGCCAGCAGATCCATGAACACACGCTTGCCGCCGAAGACGCCCACCGGCAGCCCTCCGCCCACAATCTTGCCCAGCGTCACCAGATCGGCGTCGATGCCATAAAGCTCCAGTGCGCCGCCCAGCGCTACGCGGAAGCCGGTCATGACCTCATCCACAATCAGCAGAGCGCCTTCCCGCTGGGTGAGAGCGCGCAGGCCGGCCAGGTAGCCGGGCGCGGGCGGAATGCAGCCCGCGTTGCCGACGACCGGCTCCAGAATGATGGCCGCAATGGCGCCGGGATGGGCGGCAAACGCGGCTTCGACCGCGGGCAGGTTGTTGTAGGGCAGGGCGAGAGTGAGGCTGGCAATCTCCTCCGGCACGCCGGCCGAGCCGGGAATGCCGAAGGTGGCTACGCCCGAGCCGGCCTTCACCAGCAGTCCGTCGGCGTGGCCGTGATAGCAGCCCTCGAATTTGACCACGATCTTGCGGCCGGTGGCCGCGCGGGCCAGCCGCATGGTGCTCATGGTGGCCTCGGTTCCGGAGCTGACAAAGCGCAGCTTTTCGATGGCCGGGTAGCAGGCCGTGACGCGGTCGGCCAGATCGGCCTCGGCGGCCGTGGAAGCGCCGAAGCTGGCGGAGTTGTGCGCCGCCCGCTCGATGGCCTCGACCACCGGCGGAAAGGCGTGGCCCAGGATCATCGGACCCCAGGAGCCGAAGTAGTCGATATAGCGGTTGCCATCGGCGTCGGTGAGCCATGCGCCCTGGGCGCTCTCGACAAACGGCGGCGCTCCGCCCACCGCGCGAAAGGCCCGCACCGGCGAATTCACTCCGCCGGGAAAGAAGCGCTCCGCGCGCTGTTGCAGGGCCTTGGAACGGGTGCGATGGGAGGCTGTGCCGGGGGAACTCATAGTGGGTTCAGTATAGAAGGCAACGCGATGAGCCGTTCCGGATAGATTCAGTCTCCGGTTTGCATCCGCTGCAGAAACGCATCGACTTTCAGAATTGTGAACCGAAAGACCTGAGGCATATCCAGCAAGTCACGATCGCCGGTCACAATGTAGTGCGCATCGCCCGCCACGGCGCATTCCAGGATTCTATTGTCCGCCGGGTCGCGGCAAAGATCGATGTGGATCGCAGGCACAATTCGCTCAGCTATCTTCCAGATGCGCTTGCACGACGCGGCGATCATGGTTTGCGAATATGCAAACTTCACAGCCAATACGCGTTCGACTTCGGTCTGGATAGGGTCGGAAATGAGCAGCCGGTATTGGTGTTCCTCGGCAAGCTGCACCACGCGGAGAGGCTTACCCGCAAAGAGGAACGCAGAGACGTAGATGTTTGAATCGAGGACGACGCAGGTCTTGCTCAGAGAGTCCATCGGATGCGTTTCAGATTCGAGAAATCAAGCTACGGATTGTGTGGCGTCGCCGTTGAATTCCTGCTCCTTGCGGAATTCATGGATGATGTTGACCACATCTTCTTCCGTACGGACACCTGCGCGTTCGGCTGCGGCGCGTCCGTACGTTTCGATCCGCTCCCAGTCCCGTTCCCGCTGGTAACGCCGCAGCGCCTCGCGCATCAGCTCGCTCATGGTCCGGTTCTCCTGCTTGGCCAGCGCCTTGGCTTCCTCGAAGAGAGGTGGTGGCAGCGTGATGGAGACAACTTTGGTGGTTCTCATACGACTTAGTATGACTGAGTATTGCTCAAAACCGCAAGCCGAATCCAAGAAACAAGCGTCTGCGGCTGCAATCTTCTCATCTCAAGAGTGGCGCCATGACAAATTCCCTCCAAATCGGCGGCCGGCTGCTGGTCGTCTTCGATGGCCGCTGCGGGCTGTGCAACCGCTCGGTGCGTTGGCTCGTGACCCGCGACCGGCGGGACAGGCTACGCTTTGTGGCCTCGGAGTCGCCCAAAGTCACCGGACTGCTGGCGCGGCATGGATTCAGCGCGGAGGGTCCGGCGCCTGGCACGCTCCTGGTTGTACGCGATCCGGGCGGGCCGGCGGAGCGCATCTTCCTCCGCTCGCAGGCGGTTCTTCTTCTGCTGGCCGAGCTGCCAAAGCCCTGGCCTGCCGTTGCCGCCGCTCTGGGCTGGATTCCCCGGACGCTGCGCGATCTGGGCTACCGGCTCATCGCTCGCTGGCGCTACCGCATCTGGGGACAGCTCACAAGCTGCCCCCTGCCTGCGGTCGAGGAGCAGGAGCGGTTTCTATAGATTCCCAGCTTCGGTTGTGCGGCAGCGGCCGCCACGCCGCAGCCCCATGAGATTCATGACGATGGAGAAACTGATCAGCGCGCCGCACAAAAAATCGAGCCACGCCTGCGCGCCCGGGATGTTCGAGCGGAAATTCCACAACAGCAGGCCGATGACCAGGCAAACGTTGGCAATGACCCTCATACGCCGGGTCTTGGGATCGAGATCTCGATTCGGGATACACATTGTGCAGCACTCCTTTCAGGGTTAGTCGTTGTACCGGTACCAGAAGAACAAGGACATCTTGACCACTCCGAAGGTAAGGGCGACGGCCAGCAGATCCCAGCTCCAGATGTGATCGGCGAAATAGCGGTATTCAAAGAGGCCGACGGCCAGCAGCAGTGCAGCGAAGCCGGCTGTGCTGCTCGAGCGGCGGCGGTGCTCCAGGAAGCGTTCATCGGCCAAGCCGCGGAGGATGGGGATTCTGCTCAGGATGGGGTGAGTCATTTCTCGTTCTCCAACTGGAAGATTTGGTCGGTGGAACAGGCGAAGATCCGCGCGAAGATGAGGGCCAGCTCCAGGCTGGGCACATAGCGGTTGCGCTCGATGGAGTTGATGCTCTGGCGGGAGACGCCGGCGGCCTGCGCCAGTTGCTCCTGCGTCCACCCGAGAGCGGTGCGCAGCTCTTTCACCCGGCTTGAAATCTTGTGCTCCATGTAAAGTCGGCTTTCCAAAGACAGAGTAACGTTGAACCGTCTCAATGTCAAGCCGGCTTGTCATTACTGCATCGGTTTTTTTATGGCCGGGATGCCATCCTGCCTGTTGAAAGCGAGGTTGGGCTCGGCAAATCCTGCTAAAATCGACCTTTCGGCCAGCCTTGCCGCTCCCGAACTCTATCCGCAGAAAGCCGCACCGTGCCTGACGAACCCAAATCCAAATCCGTGACCTACGCCGACGCCGGCGTCGACATCAGCAGTGGCGACCGCGCCAAGGAGCGCATCAAGTTCCTGGCGCAGAAGACCTTCAACCGCAACGTCCTGGGCGGCATCGGCGGCTTCGGCGCGCTCTTTCGCCTGGATCTGCAGCGCTGGAAAGCGCCCATCCTGGTCAGCTCGGCCGACGGCGTGGGCACCAAGCTCAAGATCGCCTTCGAGCTGGGGCTGCACCACACCGTGGGCGTCGATCTGGTGAACCACTGCGTCAACGACATCGCCGTGCAGGGCGCCACGCCGCTCTTCTTCCTCGACTACCTGGCCAGCGGCAAGCTGGACCCCGAGGTGACGGAAAGCGTGATCACCGGGCTGGCCGAGGCGTGCAAGGCCAACGGCTGCGCGCTCATCGGCGGCGAAACGGCGCAGATGCCAGGTTTTTATACCGACGGCGAGTACGATCTGGCCGGCTTCATCGTGGGTGCGGTGGACCGGGAAAAGATGGTCACCGGCGCGGGCATCAAGCCCGGCGACGTGCTCATCGGGCTGCCTTCCACCGGGCTGCACACCAACGGCTACTCGCTGGCCCGCAAGCTGCTCTTCGAGGTGGCCGGCTACAAGCCCACGCAGTACGTGACCGCCATCAAGGAAAAGGCCGGCGCGGCGCTGATGAAGACCCATCGCAGCTATCTCCACGTGATTCAAAAGCTGGTGACCGCCGGAGTGACCACCGGCATGGCGCACATCACCGGCGGCGGCATCACGGAAAACCTGCCCCGCATCCTGCCCAAGAGCACGGGAGCGCAGATCGAGCTGGGTTCCTGGCCGGTGCTGCCCATCTTCGAACATCTGCGCGAACTGGGCCAGGTCTCGCAGGAAGAGATGATGCGCACCTTCAATATGGGCGTGGGCCTGATCGCGGCCATTCCAGCGGCCAAGTTCGCGCGGGCCAAGAATCTGCTGGACCGGGCCGAGGAGAAGTTCTACATCGTTGGGCGCGTGGTCAAGGGCGAACGCCGGGTGCAGTACACATGAGCGATTCCCAGGGGAAGAGCAACCGCAAGCCGGTCCGGCTGGGAATCTTGCTTTCGGGCCGTGGCTCCAACTTTCTCGCCATCGCAGAGTCCATCCGCGCCGGGCGGCTCAAGGGCGTGGAGATTGCCGTGGTGGTCTCCAACGTGGCCGAGGCCCCAGGGCTGGCCAAGGCGCGCGATCTGGGCCTTCCCGCCGAGGTCTTCATCTCGAAACAGCGGCGCCGCGAGGAACACGCCGCCGAGCTGATCGCTTGCATGAAAGCGTACGGGGTAGACCTGGTTTGCCTGGCCGGCTACATGCGCCTGCTGACGCCGGAATTTGTGTCCGCGTTTCCCGATCGCATCCTCAACATTCACCCCTCGCTGCTGCCGGCCTTCCCTGGCCTTCAGGCGCAGGATCAGGCCTACGAGTACGGGGTGAAGATCGCCGGCTGCACGGTCCATTTTGTCGATGACCACCTGGACCATGGCGCGATCGTGCTGCAGCGCGCCATTCCCGTGCTGGAGACCGACGACGCGCACTCGCTGGCCGAGCGCATTCTCGTCGAGGAGCACATCGCCTACTCCGAGGCTATCGCCCGCGTCGTCAGCGGGGAGTATGAGGTCAGCGGACGGCGGTTTGTGAAGCGAATCCCGTAGGCCAGCGCAGGCCGTGTCTACTCCACTTCCAGCACCAGGCACTTCAGGTATTCGCTCTCCGGCAGGTTCAGCACCACAGGATGGTCGAGCGCTGCGCCGCGCCGCTCCAGCAGGCGCACCCGCCGCGAAGCGTCAGCGGCGGCCGAAGCCACACTGCCCTCGAGTTCCGCCCAGCCCACGTGATGAGAGCAGGAGCAGGTCACCAGCAGGCCGCCGGGGCGCAGCATCTTGAGGGCGCGCAGGTTCAGCTCTTTGTAGCCGCGCAGGGCGCCCTCGACAGCCCGCTGGGTCTTGGCGAAGGCGGGCGGATCGAGAACAATGGCGTCGAAGCTCTCGCGGGCGTCGGACCAGTCGCGCAGAATCTGAAAGGCGTCGGCCTCCACCCAGTCCACTTCCGCACTGAGTTGCAAGCGGTTGGTCACAAGATTCCGCTCCGCCACTTCGAGCGAAGCGCGCGAGGAGTCAACGCCGGTGACCTGGCGGCAGACCCTGGCCAGGTGCAGCGCAAAGCCGCCCTGGTAGCAGCAAACATCCAGCGCGCGGCCGGTCGCCCCCAGCCTTTGCGCCCACTCCGCCGCGGCGGCGTAGTTGGCGCGCTGGTCGAGAAAGGCGCCGGTCTTTTGTCCGGAGTTGGCGTCGAAGTGAAAGACAAGACCGTTGAGCCGGAACTCCGTGCTGGTGGCCTGCGTCGTGGCGCCCTGGACAAAGAGAGGCTCGGCGCTAGCCGCGGCCAGTCCTTCCAGCTCCCTCATGCGCGGGTCCGGCCGTTCCAGAATGGCCGCCGGAGCCAGCTCCTCGCGCAGCACGCGCACACAGGTCTCCCGCACCGCGGCCGTGTCCAGGCCTTTGGCCAGAAGCTGAAGAATCACCAGATCGCCGTATTTGTCCGCCACCAGGCCGGGCAGCTCGTCGGCCTCGCTGAAACACAAACGGCAGGCATTGTTCCGATCGTCGAGCAGCGGCTTGCGCCGCTCGATCGCACGCCGCAGCCGTAAAGCCAGCAACTGGAGCCAACCGGCCTCGTCGACGGCCTCGCGAGAGATCATCCGCAGCGCAATCTGCGAGGTGGGACTATAGAGCGCGGTCCCCAGCAGCAGTCCGCGGCTGTCGGCCACCGGCAACAATGCGGGAGGGTCGCCGGCCTGGGGCAACTCGACCGACTCGATGTCGGAGGCGTACACCCACACGGAACCGCTCCGCAGCCGGTCCGCTGCGCGACGGTTCACCAGGGCTCCGGGGCCGGAGTGCTGGGGCCTGGCGCGCTCCGGCTGCGCCCGTTCCGGGCCTGGCCGGGCGGGTCCGGTTCGCGGTGAACTGGCCGCTTTGGCTGCGGGATGCCCACCACCCCCGCGGCGAGGAGCTGGCGCCTCGCTCCGGCGGGCGGAAGTCGCTGGTTGGGAACCCCGCGGCGCAGGGGTTTCCGGGAGTTTTCGTTTGGAGTACGGGTTCTCCGCGCGTTGGGCTGAGGGAGGGTTCTCGTGATTTCGTCCAAAAGGCGCCCTGGCCTTGGCAGTCTTGGGCGCCTTCTGGTTGTTGGCAGATCGGGGATCGCGCGGCTTGGTCATAAGCTCCCTTGGGGTTTATCGGCCCCGCGGCCGGAAGCAAATGGGCCGCCGGCCCCTACTTCGCCTGAATGGCGTCCAGGTAACGGCTCAGATTGGCGATCCTGAGCAGCCGGTCCTGGGGGTTGGCCTGGTTCATCTTAGCAAGGATCGGTCCCCATACGGGCATCTCGGCCGCACCATGCGACGGAATCTCCGGGCCAAACTGGAGCACGGCGACAACGTGGAAATCGGGAAATCTCCCGTGATTGAACCTGGTCAACATCGTCAAGTCGGGCGGCGGCGTCCTCAGCGCGGAGGCGACGGAACCATGGCCCCTGCCATCCACGCCGTGGCACGGCGCGCAATAGTTGACATACATCTGCTTGCCACTGGTGGGCGTGACCCGAGTGACTGGGATAGTTACCTTGGTTTTGGCTTGGTCTGCGTGCACCATGGTTACCGCAAGAGTTGCGGCCATGGCAGTAAGTAAGAGGCGTTTCAGCATAACTTCCTCGGTTCTGGACCTCTAGTCCGAAGGGGACTCTACTCCGGCTCTGTAGTGGCCCGGCTGTGACGGCCAATACACTGAATAGGGCCCTGCAACACCGACGGACCAAATGGGGAAAGTCCAGAATCTACACGTATAAGCTGTATAAACATGAATGAATATACATATGATTCCTTCTTAGTCCGAAGCGGTGACTTCGACTGAGTGCATCGTTGTCATGAGTATTCCCGAATAGGTACGCAGCAAAGCACTCTACTTAGAAAGTTCCGGCCCGGTTACTTCAGACTTGAATAAATATTCAGTGGAATAAAGACAAACATCGCGATGTGACTTATGGGAGAAAGCTACGATCGGAGCCTGAATCCCGTATTCAATCGAGCGAATGCGCACGCTGAATCAGCCCCCGAAGGTTTCTGGCTTTTCCGGCGCATAACGCCATCGTCGCTTGCAAGATCGACGGGAATCAATGCAATAGCCGAGCGGTAGACGCCCATTGCGGAAGGGATTGCGAGTCCGCCGCGTTCAGCAAACTCGAATGCCCTTCCCTGCGCCGCGTTCATGCGGCGCAAACGATTGCGGCCTATAATGAAGCATGGCGACTCTCCGGCAGCCCATTCCGGCAGATGTTCCAAGCGCGCCTCCGTCTTCCGAGGGGGAAGTTTCGGTTGAGGTGCGCAATCTGGTTCCGGGCCCCATGGAAGAGCGCTTCGAAGCGCTGCTCCGTCAGGTCCACGCCAACCGCCCCAGCGAAGACATCTCACTCATCCGCAAGGCGTGGGAGTTCTGTGTCCGGCATCATGACGGCCAGATGCGCGCCTCCGGCGAGCCCTACATCATCCACCCGCTCGAGGTGGCCGAGGTGCTGGCGGAGATGAAGATGGACGCGACGGCCATCGCCGCGGGCCTGCTGCACGACTCGGTCGAGGACACCCCCGCCACCAACGAGGAGATTCAAGCCGAATTTGGCGACCAGGTGGCCCACATCGTCGAGGGCGTCACCAAGATCGACAAAATCCAGTTCGCCAATCGCGAAGACCGCCAGGCCGAAAACGTGCGCAAGATGCTGCTGGCCATGGTCTCCGACGTGCGCGTGGTGCTTATCAAGCTGGCCGACCGCCTGCATAATATGCGCACCCTGGAACATCTGAAGCCGGACCGGCAAGAGGCTATCGCCCGCGAGACCCAGGATATCTATGCCCCGTTGGCGCACCGCCTGGGCATGGGCAAGGTGCGCGGCGAACTCGAGGATCTGGCCTTCCGCTATACCGACCCGGTGAGCTACGAGCAGGTCTCGGCGGCCGTTGAATCCCGGCGCATCGAGGGCGAGCAGTTTTTGCGCGGCGTGGAAGACACGCTGGTGGAGCAGTTGCGCGAAAACGGCATCGAAGCCCGCGTCGAATGGCGCATCAAGCGCCTTTACTCCATCTTCCAGAAGATCGAGCGCTCCAAGGTCTCCTTCGAGCAGGTCTACGATCTGCTGGCCATCCGCGTCATCACCCAGGACGTGGCCTCCTGTTACGCGGTCTTCGGGCTCATCCACACCCTGTGGCGGCCGGTGCCGGGCCGCATCAAGGACTTCATCGCCATTCCGCGCGCCAACCGCTATCAATCGCTCCACACCACGGTGATGGGCGCCAGCGGCCACCAGTTCGAGGTGCAAATCCGCACGGAAGAGATGCACCGCATCGCCGAGGAGGGCATCGCCGCGCACTGGAAGTACAAGTCCGGCGGAACCATGGTCACGGCCCGAGACGAGGAGCGGCTCAACTGGATTCGCCAGCTCGTCGAGTGGCAGAAGGAGATGACCGACCCCAACGAATTCCTCTCCAGCCTGAAGATGGACCTCTATCCCGACGAGGTCTACACCTTCACGCCCAAGGGGAAAGTGGTGGTGGTTCCGGCCGACTCCACGCCCATCGATTTTGCCTACACCATTCACACCGAAGTGGGCCACACCTGCGTGGGCGCCAAGGTCAACGGGCGCATGGTGCCGCTGCGCACCAAGCTGCGCACCGGCGACATTGTCGAAATCGTCACCCAGAAGGACCACAAGCCGAGCCGTGATTGGCTCACCTTCGTCAAAAGTCCGCGCGCCCGCAACAAGATCAAGCACTGGCTCAATGAAGACCAGCGTCGCCGCGCCGTCGAGATCGGGCGCAAGCTGCTGGAGCGCGAGGCCAGGAAATACAAGGTCCCGATGAGCCAGATCGACGACCAGGATCTGAGCCGCATTGCCAACGAGTACGGTGTGGCCACCGCCGCCGACCTGCTGGCCACTCTCGGCCAGGGCAAGCACTCCGCCCATCAGGTGCTCAACAAGCTGGCTCCAGGCTATGCCAACCAGGGCGAGCCCGAGGCCGCCCCCGAGACCAAACTCCCCGGCACCGGCGAATCGGGCATGTCCGATGCGGTGCGTAAGCTGCACCTCACCGGCTCCGACTCCCTCCAGGTCGAGGGCCAGAACGATCTGCTCGTCTATCGCGCGCGATGTTGCAACCCCATCCGCGGCGAAGAGATCGTGGGCTACGTCACGCGCGGCAAGGGCGTGGCCGTGCACGCGCGCAGTTGTCCCAACGTGCAAAACCTGCTCTACGAGAGCGACCGCCGCATCGCGGTCGAGTGGTCGCGCGTGGGCGACCAGTCCACGAACCGGCCGCAGCGCTACCCGGTCAAGATCACCATCTTCTGCGACGACCGCGCTGGCATGTTGAAGGAGCTGACCGCCGTCATTTCCGACGACAACACCAACATCCGCGGCGTGGATATCCGCCAGGAAGATGGCGAAGCCGTCATCGATTTTGTGGTGGAAGCCGAGGATGTTCGCCACCTGAACAAGATGGTTCTCGGCCTGCGCCGCGTGGGCGGCGTGCGCACCGTGCAGAGAACACAAAAGCTGTAGGTGCGGTTGCCGGCGCAAGGCCCCCCAAGGTGACCCGAGCGCGCTTCTGGTGCGCCCTCATTCTGCGCGGATTCCCCTTTTCAGACAGATGCAGCGATTGATCTAAACCGCTCAGACTATCGTCTGATTGCGATGCCAATCTGTCTTAGTGTGCGAAATTGTGGGCTGAGAAGCGGGGAATAGCCTCTCACCGCCCGCGCAGCCTGGATGTGCCTTACCGGCAGCCAGACCGCACACAGGAATGGGTCGTCCAGATGAATGGAGCCAAAAGGAAGCCCTTCGATACTGTCAGTTTCCTCGCTACGGCGGGTTCGGGACGAAGCATCGTCCGCCACACGGCAAAGCAGGTATTCTTCGCCCAGGGAAGCCCCGCCGACGCCGTGTTTTATCTTCAGAGCGGCCGGGCCAAGCTCACCGTGGTTTCAAAGAGGGGCAAAGAAGCCACGGTCACGCTCCTCGCCGCCGGGGACTTTTTTGGCGAAGAGTCGATGGCAGGGGCGGGAGCGCTGCGAACGGCCACGGCTACGGCCGTTTCCGTCTGCATGGGGCTCAAGATCGTGAGGGAGAAGATGCTCCACGTCCTGCACGAAGAACATGCTTTCTCCGATTTTTTTATGCAGTTCATCCTGACTCGAGGCATCAGGACCCAGGCGGATCTCGTCGATCAGCTATTCAACTCCAGCGAAAGGCGCCTGGCGCGGACACTCTTGCTGATGGCGGAGTTTGGGCAGCCGGGCGAGCCGGAAACACTGATTCCACCGGTAACTCAGGAGACGCTTGCGGAGATGATCGGCACAACCCGGTCGCGCGTTAGCTTCTTCATGAATCGCTTCAGAAAGCTCGGCTACATCGAATACAACGGACGCATTCGGGTTCACACGTCGCTGCTCAATATGGTTCTGCACGATTCGCTGCCAGAGGAGAACGCAACAAGGCCCGTACTCCTCGACCCGCCGTACAGTCCGGCGCGAACCGCCAAACGAGCGAAGCTGGTGTGAACTGCGGGGCTGCAATTCCTGGTCCGCAAAGCCGGACGCTAACTTGCACAACCGACCCATCAGGAGATTCTATGTCGTTCGGAATTTACGCTGTCGGATTCGCGATCTTGATCGGCGGATTGATTTACGCCGCGAACCTGATGCATATACCCTCGCACTGGATTGCCGCGGGCGCGGTTGTGCTCATGGGCATTGGAATTCTATCGGCGGTAAAAGCCACGCGGCAGAAGGATTCTGCCAACTAACGCCATTCGACCCAGCCTCGCGGTTCGATTTTCGCATCGCGGGGCACTACCATAACTCGATAACAAGGAATGCGAACGCGCCGGACTCGATCCTGCGCGGCATTCGTGTGTTGGCTGGCGGTCTGGAGTAAATGAAAAAGGCTGCCCCCGGTTTTGTAAAACCGGGGACAGCCAGTTGGCGGTGCAAAGCCTGATGCGAATCCGCCGCGTCAGGGCTTGACGATGACCACGTTCATGCTCCAGGGAGTCAGGGTGAGCGTCATGGGCAGGGTCTGCGCACCCAGGCTCGTGGTGGTGGGTCCCGCCCAGACGTTGTTTTGCGCCTGGTCGTAGATCGCCTTGTCGTAGGTTTCCACGGTCACCGATGAGGCGTTGGTTTGCCCTGTCAGCGTCACGACCACCGGCGCGCTCGTGGTTTCGTTCAGGTTGAACAGCACCAGCGCCGTCCCGCCGTTGTTGGTTGCGGCATAGGCGCGCACATCCAGCGTATCGCCGGTGACGCTGGCGCTCAGCACGTGCTCGCCGTTGACCGCTACGTTGCTGAAGAGCTGATAAGCCCGTGCCGTGGGCAGCAGCGTGCCCGCGGGAATGCTGGGCGTGCTGTCGCAGCCACCCTCGGGAAGTCCGTCGGAGAAGACCATGTAGCCGCCGAAGCCTTCCCAGCCGTAGAGCGAGCTGGAGAAGTTGTCGCCGCCGCCGGCTTCATCGCAACCGCCGAAACCGATCCACCAGGTGGCGCGCACCACGCCGGCGTTCATCGCTTCGCCCAATACCTGGCCCGCGTACAGGGCCTGGGTGATGGAAGAGCTTTGGATGCCGGGATTGGTATAGACCGAGCCCAACTCGCCCGCGTAAATGGGAGTGTTGGGATGTCCGGAAGCGTTCAGATCCGCCTTGACGGAATTGATGGCCGCGGCGAAGGCCAGCGCCGCCTGCTGCGTCAGATACGGATCGCTTTCGTAGCCTGGCGATTGCGCGTAGAAGTGGTACTCGACGAAATCGTACGGCGCTTGGGTGAGCACGACCGGATCCCAGGCGGGAGAATTGCCCGGATTGACCACGACGCCGACCTGCATGTTCGGACTGGCTGCCTTGATCTGCGGATAGTATCCCGTGGCGACTGCGTTGGCATAGGTTGCGGCATCGTTCGGCTTGGCGTGCAGATCCGTTTCCCATGTGCCGTAGACCTCGTTGCCGACGGTCATGTGGCTTACATAGTTCCCGTTTTGCAGCGAGTAGGTGGCCCATGCGGCGGCCTCGGCGGGATCGCCCGGACCGTTGCAGGTTTCGTTGGTGCCGTAATTCGCCGTCAGCGCCACGTCCACGCCCGAGGGCTTCACCAGATCGGCAAGAAATGTCGGGTAGTATGCGGCAGGATAGCCGGTGCCGCCTCCGCACAAGGTGTTCGTCTGCCAGTGGTAGACGTCGGAACCCGACCCGCCTGGCCAGCGTATCGCTTTGATTCCTGCCGTCTGGAATGCGGGCACGATGGCGGGATTGGACTGGTCGTACCAATAGGCCATATTCATGCCCAGAATCTGGTCGGTCACCGCCAGGCCTGGCGTCGTTGGGTCTACCGTGACCGATGCATTCGTTGTGCCGTCCGCATTCGGGCTTGGCATATTGAAGAGGTACCACATCTGGTTGGTATTGCCGGTGGCCGTTGCCTGGTCCAGCTTGGTGCCGTCCGTGGTGGATGCCGAGGGCACATCCAATGCCAGCCCGCTGTTCTGGTTGTAGAGTTCGTAGTACCCGGCTCCGACCGAGACCACCTGCCATATCTGGTTGGGCGTCGCGGCATATGTCGCCTGATCGATGGCTCCGCCCGGCGCCGTCGAGGAGCCCTGCGCTTCCAATGCCAGGCCGCTGCTCACGCTGATCAGCTTCACGGTGTTGTTGCCCAGATTCGTAAGCTGCCACTGCTGGTTGCTCTTGCCGTTCGACTGCCATTGGTCGATGAGGGTTCCGGCCGCGGTGGAAGCGCCGGTAACGTCAACATACAGTCCGCTGTTTTGATTGACCATCGTGTAGGTGCCATTGGCCAGCAGGTTTCCGCCCGTCGGCTGCAAGGCGACCGTCGCCGACTTGGCCACCGTCGCGCCGGCCGAGTTGGTCACCGTCAGTGCGTAGGTGCTGGTGGCCGTGGGCGAGACGCTCAGGGGCGTTCCGCTGGTGATAGGCAGGTTGCCCGGCATCACGGCGCCCGTGCCGTTGGAGAAGATTGCCGTCAGGTTGGAGGACCCTCCCGCCGCAATCGCCGCGGGATTCGCCACGAAGCTGGCGATGGCCGGCGCGGGAATCGCTGCCGTCACCGTCACCGTGGCCGTTTGCGTCACCGCTGTACTCGCCGCGTTGGTCACCGTAAGCGTGTAGGTCGTCGTCGCCGATGGCGTCACCGTCACCGCCGTCCCGCTCGTGGCGGTGAGGTTGCCCGGCGTGATGATGCCCGTGCCGTTCGCAAAAACGCCCGTCAGGCTTGCGCTTGCGCCTGCTGTAATGCTCGTGGGCGTGGCCGCGAAGCTGGTGATCGCCGGCGCGGCGACAACCGTCACCGTCGCCGTCTGCGTGATCGCGGCCCCGCTGGTTGGGCTCACGGTGAGCGTGTACGTCGTGGTCGCCGTGGGCGAAACGCTGACCGCTGTTCCGCTGGTCACGGCGAGATTTCCCGGCGTGATTACACCTGTGCCATTATCGAAGACTGCCGTCAGATTTGCGTTGCTACCTGCCGTCATGGTCGCCGGGCTGGCCGCGAAACTGAAGATGTACGGCGCCTGAGGAGTTGAAGTGCTGGACCCGCTGCCCGACGAACCCGAGCAGCCAACGAGGCCTCCCAAACCCAGGCTGAGGGCGATGGCCCACACCCCGGAAACGAGAAAACGTTTCATGGCATTTTCCTTTTTGCGTTCTGAAATCGAAGGATTTTCTTGGTGTACAGAATATACACCTCTAACTGATATCGTTAACAATACCAATATGAATCGGTAAAGGCACCGAAGTAATCACCTTGGCGCGGCGGGGCGCCCGGCCGAAAATGCGGGCCCTTTCGCTCGCTCGGGATGACAACTCGATTGGGATGAAGGCAACGCACGGCAGGGGCGGCTTCGGCCTTTACACCAGTTCCAGCGCCGCAGTGCCCTTGCGGGGTGCAACGAAGCCGTCGGCGCGCCAGGCGATGGAGAGCTTCTCGCGGCTGAGCAGCTTGTGAATCTGGCTGCGGGCGTGGTCGGCCCACGGGCCGTGATTGTCCAGCCGGATATAGGCCTGCCAGTGGCGCAGGGCAGGGCGCCTCTCGCCTCTGCGTTCGTGAGCCAGCGCCAAGTTATAGTGGGCGTCGGCGTAGCGGGGCGCCAGCTTGACGGCCTGCCGGTAAGCGGCGATCGACTCGTCGGGACGTTCGAGTTCGTCCAGCACGTTGCCCAGATCGAAGAAAGCCAGCACGTAGTCGGGGTCGGCCTCGGTGGCGCGGCGGTAAAGCTCTTCGGCGCGGTCAAACTGGCGCAGGTGAAAGTGGATGGTCCCCAAATTGATGTAGGCCGGCGCAAACGAGGGATCGGCCTCCATCATCTCCTCGTAGAGGGCGATCGCGCGCTGCTTTTCGCCCGCCTCCTCGGCCTGCACCGCGGCCAGGAAGCGGTCCTGCACGCCGCGCGGATCGGCCGAGCCTGGACGGCGCAAGGGATATGGCTCGGAGACGGCCGACGGCCGGTCCGTCCGTTCCATTCTGTCCATGCGCTCGAAGTCGAAGAGCAATTGGCGGCGGATGGGGTCCACCATGGCGCCGTGGTGGCGGAAGGCAAGGCGCGTCCCGGTGCGCACCAGGCATGCTTCGAGCAGGGGATTGGTCATCCCCGAGACCGCCTTCATGGCCACAATCGAATCCCGGATCGAGGCCGCGGAAACATCTTCCTCGCGCAGAATGCGCAGGGTCCTTAGCTGGCCAAGATCCTGGAAGCTGTAGCTCTGCTGCGGCGGAAACAGTCCGGCGCGTTCCCACCCTTGCAACTGGCGGCAACTGATCTGCAAGATGCGCAACACGTCCTGGCGGCTATAGCTGGTCACTCTTCAATGCTCCCATGGTAGTCCTGGATGGCCTCGGAACTTGAACTCAGCGTGTGCACTTGGGTTCAGAACTCTGCCTCCTCGGACCGGCTCTTGGATCAGTCACTGAGAAACCGCTCTTGCTGCGATTATGCCAAGAGTATGCGTGGATAAGCAGACGCGAACTACCACCGCAACAAAAAAATACGTGGATAACGGGTACCTGATTTGGTTCGCGCGGCGCGGCGGCATGGGCGCACCGTGGAAAATGGCGGAGATGGATCGTACGAGCCAAAGCACAAGCGAAGAGAAGCCGCCGCGCCGGACATCGAGGCAGCAGGGCAATGAGATCGAGTCCGGGATGGGGCCTGAAGCGGCCGCCCGTCCGTTGCGCATCGAATTCCGACCGCGTCGCATGGAACGATGGAGCTTGAATAAGCCGCCTGTTTGCAACACGGTGAAGTGACGATAGACGGACCAGCTCCCGCGTTTGCGCATCCCGCGGGCTTTTCTGTCCACGGATGAATTATCATCTGCGTTTGCACGGTGGACAGGCAGAAAACGGGCGGCCTCATGCTCTTAGCCAACATCCAAATTGACCTTACGAATCGGCCGCATGTGCTGTCTGCCAGCGACGGTATCGAAGCCCTGCTCGGTTTCAAGCCGGAGGACTTTCTTTCCTCCAGGGTCTCCCTTCAGGAGCGGATTCACCCGCACGACGCCGATATTGCCGCGATTCTCTTTTCTCCGGCAATCGAGGAGCCGGCAGGCGCGTTCAATATCCGCCTGAGACACGCCGATGGCCGGATTCGCTGTATCAAGGGCCACTACACCAAGAAGGCCGCGCCCAGCGGCGAAGTGATCCTCGACTTGCTGCTGCAGGATGCCAAGAGCCTCTGGAAGCACCCGAGCCGCCAGATCGAGACCGTCAACTTCAGGGCCCTGCTGGAGAATACCGACGATTTCATCTTCTTCAAGGACCGCAATCATGTCTTCACCGGCGCCAGCCGGAACATGATGACCTCCCTGAATCCTGACCGCCCTTGCTCCTGCCTGCTGGGACTGACCGATTACGACATCTTTCCGGAAGAGTTCGCCGATATGTATTACCGGCTTGAGAAGCAGGTCTTTGCGGGGATGGATGTCGTCCGTGAGATCCAGGATTCCCAGGGCATCGACGGCAAGCGGGGATGGATAGACAACCGCAAATATCCCATCCGGGACGACAAGGGAGAGATTGTCGGACTCTTCGGCGTTGTTCGCGACATCGCGGAGCAGGTGAAGGCAGAAAGCGCCCTGCGCGAGAGCGAGGCCAGCCTGGCGACCGCCCAGGCCCGCGCTCACCTGGGTAGCTGGGAACTGGACCTGAAGACGATGACGGGGCACTGGTCCGCCGAGACCTCGCGCCTGTACTATCGCGATCCTGCGCAGAGCGCGCCCGGCTTTGCGGAGTTCCTGGAACGGGTTCATCCCGAAGATCGCGCAATGAGTCTGGATGCACTTCGCCGGATTCAGGAGACAGACGCTCCATTCGAATTCGAATACCGCACCAATCCGTCGCTTGGCCCCTTGCGCCAGCTCAGCACCACCGCCTACACGATTCGCGATGCCGCCGGACAGGCCGTGCGGATTGAAGGAACCACGCTCGACATCACCGACCGCAAGCTGGCGGAGGAGACTTTAGCCAAGAGCACAGAGCGGCTGCTGCGGGCGCAACAGGTAGCTGGGGTAGGCTTCCTTGACTGGGATCTGCAGACCAACGAGATTCTCCTGTCCGATGAAACCTGCCGCCTTTATGGAATCGCCAAAACGGATTACAGGACGAGTCCCGAACTGGTGGCCGGCATCGTCCATCCGAACGACCGCGAGCTTGTGCGGCGCGGCCTTGAATCCGCGCTGCAAGGCGAGGGGCCATACGATCTGGAACATCGCATCGTGCGTCCGGACGGAACGATTCTCTGGACGCACTCGCAGGGCGAATTGTTCTGCGGCGCCGACAGCAAGCCGAAGACCCTGCTCGGCACAACCCTCGACATCACCCGGAGCAAGCTGGCCGAGGCGGCGTTGCGCGAGAGCCAGGAGCTGCTGCAACTGTTTATCGAGCATGCGCCGGCAGCCCTCGCCATGCTCGACCGCGAGATGCGTTACAAGGCCGTGAGCCGGCGCTGGCTTGAGATGCATTCTCTTGCCGGCCGGGAAATTGTGGGACACTCCCACTACGAGATCCTGCCGGAGGTTCCCGAAACCTGGAGAGATCTGCATCGCCGCGTCTTGTCGGGTGAATCCGTATCGCCGGGCGAAGACTTGCTGGTGCGCGCGGACGGCTCAAAACAGTGGGTTCGGCGCGAGATTCTGCCCTGGTACTCAAGCGATGGCGCCATTGGCGGCATCGTCATCTTCTCTGAGGATATTACCCAGAAGAGGGAAGCCGATGAACGGCTACGCCTTGCCGCCAGCGTCTTCACCCATGCCCGCGAAGCCATCCTGATCGCCTCGGTCGACGGCACGATTCTGGATGTCAACGATACCTTCACCCATATCACCGGCTACAGCCGCGATGAGGTCGTCGGCCACAATCCGCGCCTGCTCAGCTCCGGCCTTCACGGCAAGGATTTTTACGGCGAGATGTGGCGCGCTCTTGACGAAAAGGGCCAGTGGAGCGGAGAGATCTGGAATCGCAAAAAGAACGGCGAAATCTTCGCCGAGATGCTCACCATCAGCGCGGTGCAGGATGCCGCCGGCAACGCCCGGCAATATGTAGCCCTGTTCTCCGACATTACCTTGCTCAAGGAGCACGAACGGCAGCTCGAACATATCGCGCACTACGATGTGCTCACCAGCCTGCCCAACCGCGTTCTGCTCGGCGACCGCCTGCACCAGGCGATGGTTCAGTCACACCGGCGCAAGCAACTGCTGGCGGTTGCCTATCTCGATCTGGACGGCTTCAAAGCGGTGAACGACCGCTATGGCCGCGAAGTTGGCGACCTGTTTTTGGCGGTTCTGGCCAGTCGCATGAAGCAGGCCCTGCGCGAAGGCGATACTTTGGCCCGGCTGGGCGGCGACGAGTTTGTCGCCGTGCTGCTCGATCTGGACGATGCCGACGCCAGCGTGCCGGTGCTCGACCGCCTGCTTGAAGCCGCCGCCGAGCCCACCCAGGTCCGCGATGTCGTGCTCCAGGTCTCGGCCAGCGTCGGCGTCACCTTCTACCCGGAAGCGGAAGACGTGGATGCGGACCAGTTGCTGCGCCAGGCCGACCAGGCCATGTATGAAGCCAAGCTGGCCGGCAAGGGCTGCTATCACATCTTCGATCCTCGCCAGGACCGCAATGTGCGCGGCCATCATGAAAACCTCGCCCACATCCGCCAGGCCCTGGCGGCGCGCGAATTCGTTCTCTATTACCAGCCCAAGGTGAACATGCGCACCGGCACGGTTGTGGGCGCCGAGGCTCTCATCCGCTGGCAACACCCGGTGCGGGGATTGCAGCCGCCCAAGGTGTTTCTGCCGGTCATCGAAGATCATCCCCTGGCCATCGAACTGGGTGAGTGGGTGATCGACAGCGCCCTGGCTCAGATGGAGCTCTGGCGCCAGAGCGGCCTGGAGATTCCCGTCAGCGTGAACGTGGGCGCCTTGCAGTTGCAGCAGGCGAATTTCGTCGATCGCCTGCGCGCGCTGTTGGCGGCGCATCCGCTTGTGAAACCATTCAACCTCGAATTGGAAGTGCTGGAAACCAGCGCGCTTGAAGACGTGGTCAAGATCTCCCAGGTCTTCAACGCCTGCGCCGAGCTCGGCGTGTCGTTTGCTCTCGACGACTTCGGCACCGGCTACTCTTCGCTCACCTATCTCAAGCGCCTGCCCGCCAATCTGCTCAAGATCGACCAGAGTTTTGTGCGCGACATGCTCGACGATCCGGAGGACCTGACCATTCTGGAGGGCGTGCTGGGTCTGGCCGGCGCCTTCCGCCGCCAGGTGATCGCCGAAGGCGTTGAGACGCTGGACCAGGGATTGATGCTGCTCTTGCTGGGCTGCGAATTGGCCCAGGGCTACGTGATCGCCCGCCCCATGCCGGCCGCCGATCTTCCCGGCTGGGCTGCCTCCTGGAGCCCCGATCCTCTCTGGTCGAATGTTTCTTCCATGAACCATGAAGACCGGCCGCTGCTCTATGCCGCCGTCGAGCACCGCGCCTGGGCCGCGGCCTTTGAAGCTTACCTCCGGGGCGTGAACCAGAGTCCGCCCTCGATGGATCGCTACACGTGCCGCTTTGGCGAATGGCTGAATACGGAAAGGCCGGCCGCGCGCGGCTCGCTGCCGGCGTTTCAGGCAATGGAGGCAACACACTTCAACTTCCATGCGCTGGCGGCGGAGATCCTTGAACTTCATGCGCAGGGCCGGAACTCCGAAGGCCTGGCCCGCCTGGGCGAACTCCATGACATGTGCAATGCATTGCTCGATCAGTTGAAGAATTTCAGGCAGATCATTTAGATCGGGCCGGGATGCGGGCGCCGGGAATCGAGTCCTTTGCTTGCAAGCTGGAAGACGGTCCCCCGATGCACGGCTCCGATAACGCTTCTCGAAATGCAGCAAGAACCGCGCCGCGCCTCAATTGATCGTGACCGGACGGGGAGCCTGCGCCGCCGTGGGCGGAATTATTTCGCGGCGCTCGTAATGAAGCTGTTTGGCCGCGTACATTCTTCTGTCGGCTTCCGCCAGAAGCTGTTCCGTATCCGATCCATCCTGGGGATAGAAAGCCGCACCCAGGCTCAGGGACAAGATATCCTTGCCGCAAACCTCGCGGCCGGCTTCCTGCGCCAGGGCGCTCAGCAGGAGAGCTCTTTCGCCGACCGAACTGGGCGGCATGTTGGGCGCGACGATCACAAACTCATCGCCGCCCATGCGCGCCGCGTAGTCGTACTCGCGGCACACATCCCGCACCAGGTTGGCGAAGAGCTTGAGCACCTTGTCTCCCGCCAGATGGCCATAGCGATCGTTGATCGCTTTGAATCCGTTCAGGTCGCACACCATGATCGCAACGCTCGAGCGCTCCCGCTTGCAGCGCGCAATCTCCTGGTCCAGATGCATCGACAAAGCCCTTGCATTCGGCATCCCGGTCAGGTAGTCGCAAGTGGCCGAGCTCTCCGCCTGGCGATATTTCAGGGCATTCTCAATGAACAGGGCAACCTTTGCAGTAATCACCTGCAGCACGCGCAGGTGGTCGCTGGTGAAGGCATCGGCCTCGGTCTGGTAAAGCGCCAGAACGCCGACCAGCCCGGTGAGGCCCTCCAGGGGCACAGCCAGGGCGGAGCGGAGTTCCGCCGAGGTCTTCGGATCGTGCGCAAAGCCAGGCTCGACCGCTGGGTTTCCATTCACAATGGGAATCGAATTCTGCGCCACCCAGCCGCACAGGCCGGTCCCCACCGGGATCGCCAGCGAAGACAGATTCCGGAAGTTGTCGCCGCTGACGAATTCCGGCAGCAGCAGGTCGCCCTTGCGGATGAAGGCGACAATGGAATCGTACGGCACCAGCTTGCGCAGCCGCATGGCAACCAATGAGAGAGTCTCGTCCAGGCTCAAGGAGTTTCCCAGATCCTGGCTCAACTCGAAAAGGGTGTGCGCCTCCTGCCGGGCGGAGGCGATGGACGAGAGAAAATCCGTCTGGGTGCCGGGACGGCGGTTGCGGTCCACTTCAAATCCCGCAGCCGGCTGTTCGCCCCGCTCCACCTTGTAGTTGAAGCTGTGCGAATCCTTTCGTGCCTCTTCCAGGCTGCGGATGGCATAGCTTTCCAGTTCCAGATAGCGGCGCTGAAGAACCTCGATCACCCGCGGGTCGAACGATGTGCCCGCCTCCTCCGCAACCGCCTTCATCGCTTCATCCAGGGGAAGCGCCTTGCGATATTGACGGTCCGAGGCCAGCGCATCCAGGCAATCCACCGCCGCCAGAATGCGCGCGCCCATGGGAATCTCTTCTCCTTTCAAGCCGTCGGGATAGCCCTTGCCGTTCCATTTTTCGTGATGCGCCCTCACGATGGAAGCCACCGGGTATGGGAAGGCGACTCTTTCCAGAATGTCCGCGCCGACGATGGGATGAATCTTCATCTTCTCGAACTCTTCCGGCGTCAGCCGGCCGGGCTTGTTGATGATGTGATCGGGCACGGCCAGCTTGCCGATGTCGTGCAGCAGCGCCGCGGCCCGCAGGGCGTCGGAGTCCGATTCGCTCAGCTCCAGTTCCTTGGCGATCTCGATCGCATAGGTGCGCACGCGATGCAGATGCTCGTGCGTAGTGTGATCCTTGGCGTCGATGGCCAGTGCCAGGCCTTCGATGGTGCGCATGTGCAGCGCGCAGACCTGTTCCACATGGCGCTTTTCCGCCTCCACCTGCATCGCCTCGATCTCGACGCGCTTCTTCTGGTCCTCAAGCCGGCCCAGGTAGAGTTGAAACGAGCGGTGGATCATGTACATGATGGGCAAAATCATCAGCGCATTCTGCCAGCCGACGTAGCGGTTGCAGAAGCTGATGACTCCCACCAGGGCGGCGCCGGCCAGATTGTAGGGCAGGGTCCAGAAGTAGGTTTCCGACCAGAGTCCGCGCAGCGGGCGCCGTTCCACCAGCGCGATCACCATGGCCAGCGGCACGCTGTTGGTGAGAAAGTATGCCAGGGCGGCCACCAGCAGCAAGAGAGGCGTGCTGCTTCTGAGAAGTCCCGCCGAGGAGTGGTAGGCAAAATAGGTCAGAAAGATGGCGTTGGAGGTCAGGCTGAAGAGGTTGAAGATGACCTTCACCGCATCCGGCCGGTTCTTGTTCTTCCACAGGCTCTGCACCACCGCCGCGGTGCAGCCAATGACCAGCGTCTCCGCCAGCGAGAGCTCCACAACGCCGAGAAGGACGAAGAGAAAGTTGACCGACATGGTGCTGTCCATGCCCGGCAGCTTCACTTTCATTGTGGAGGCCAGAGCGGCGATCAGGAGATAGCACGCGAATTTCAGCGGATCGTTGGAGTGCCAGTGAAGGCAGGCTGAACCCAGTACCGCGGCCCCAGCAGCCGACGTAACGGCGATGAATACCTTTGCTCGAATTGGCATGGAATCATTCATCTTGGCAATCCTTAGCGCAGGAGCCGAATCTCCCCTGGTTACTCGGGCCCTGCCGGAATTCAACCATCCAGTTCAGTCTGCCGGCCGCTCCATGCGATGGAATGAAGCCTTGCCCCGAAGGGCGTTTGCCCGGCCATTGCACTGGCCGGGCAAATACCTTCGGAGTTGCGGCGCCCAACAGGCAGCCGTTTGAAAGCGTCTTACCTGCTTCAAACGGCGTTCTGATTTGCCCGCGCCGCAATCGACGTCAGCCGAAGCGTCGTTTCATGTTTTCACTGCTTCGTGCGGAGATTGGCTGATTCCTCTTTTGCCGTCCGTTCAGCTCTTTTCCCCGCACGAATCGTCTTTCACCGGCGATGGGTATGGTGCGCGCTTGTCTTGGAGGGCTGATCGCCAAGCGCACTCGAGCCCCAAAGCACGCTCTGTGCCTGCATTGTGCTGCTTCCCCAGAGGATGCCGACCTCGTCGTCCAGCAACGTGTCGGAGCCCCAGAGGATGCCGTCGCCCAGCGTCAGGTCGCTGCCCCAGAGGATACCGTCGTTTACCAGCGCGTCGCTGCCCCACAGGATGCCGTCAACCGACACCGACTCGGAACCCCAGAGGATGCCGTCTTCCGACACCGTGCCGGAACCCCACAGAATGCCGTCTCCCCACACTGCGTCCGAGCCCCACAAGATGCCGTCGCTATCGTTCCCGAGTACAGAACTGGCGCTCACCAGCAGAACGACGTTTCCGTTGGCGTCAACCGCTGCTGTCGGCGACAGGGCGCTGCCCGCCGTTGGAGGCGCCAGTGCGGTGCTCGCCAGGGCGGCCTGAATGTCGAGATAGCCGGCGCCTACGGTAAAGACGTCAGCCTGCTCGGTGAAGCTTTGTCCCGTGATTGCGTCCACCGCCGTGGTGGACTGCACCAGGCCTTTGAAAGCGCTCAGCATCAGCTGCGCCTTCACCTGATCGGGAGTCAGAGCGGGATTCTGTTGCAGCATCAGCGCCGCGGCCCCGCTCACCATGGGCGTGGCCATGCTGGTCCCGCTCAGAACAAAGTACTCGCCGGAAGAGGCGTTGGTGCCATTGGTCTGATAGAGAGAGAGAGGAATCTCATTGCCGGGGTATTCCTGATTCAACGTCTCCGCCGGCGTGTACAGGGAGATGATGGCGTTGCCCGGAGCCACCAGATCGGGTTTCACCACCTGGTCGAAGAGCGACGGACCCTTGGAACTGTAACTGGCCGGCACATCGTCCGTGCGATCCGCCGTTCCCTCGGTGTTCATCGCACCCACGGTGATCACATACGGGTCGTTGCCCGGTGCGGTGATGGTGCCGTAGCCGTTGGTGCCTGCATTGTCGTCGCGGCCGTAGTTGCCTGCCGCAACCACTACGACCATACCCGACTGCCAGGCCTGTTCCACTGCCTGGCAAAGAGGATCAAGCGTGTAACTTTCCCAAACCGGCCTGCCCAGGGAAAGGTTGATGATGCGGATGTTGTAGGTGCTCTGCAACCGAATGGCGGTCTGAATGGCCGCGATCGTTTCGCTGTCGGTGCTGGCGCCATTCGCATCGAGCACGCGAAGGTTGATGAGGCTTGCGTTGCCGGCAATGCCATTGAATGTGTAGAAGTCGCTCGGTCCGGTGGAACTGCTGCCGTTTCCAGCGATGATGCCGGCCACATGGGTGCCGTGGCCATACTGGTCGGCGGCGCCGTTCACCGTGTCGCCCGTGAAGTCCTGGCTATAGACAACGTTGCTGGCGTTCAAATCGGAGACGTTGGCGATTCCGCTGTCGATCAAGGCCACGCCGATGCCGGTGCCATCCAGGCCCATTGCCCAGGCGGCGGGAGCGTTGATCGTGTCGGTGTGATAGTCGAGGACGGCTGTTGACGATTCGGTGCTCGCGCCGCGCAGCGGACGATCGAGCGAGATGTAGACGACCTCGGGATCCGCAGCCAGATCGGCAAGAGCGGAACCCGGCATGGTGTAAGCGGCGCCCTTGAACCTGCCCAGCTCCCGCTTGATTGCGCCGCCTCTGCTCAGCACCTTCTCATGGTGTCTGGCAGTCGGCACCTGGTTGAACTGCACAATGACGTCGACCCGGTCCAAAGCCTGCTTCCCCACCAGGTCTTTTGAAAGTTTCGGCGAGCCAGCAAAGGCCAGACTGGCGCTTACGATCAATGCACACAGTGTCGCGATCGTTCTTCCCCACATGGCGCTTTTACGCGTTTTGCAATTCATTGTTCCTTCTCCTCTTGCGCCGCTTTGAAAAGTCCTGGCTTTCCTGTGCCGGCGCTGCTACACACATAGGTCTTCGGAGCAGTGTGCGGCATCTTGATTACACGAAAGAGGGATACTCGGACCCTTTGGTGGGAACGGGGGATCTCCCCATTCCGAAGTTACTGAAACCGGCAACTGCGACGGCTCGGCAGCTTGCATCTCTGCCGGCACCGAGTGATGCATCGATTCGAAACAGAACCGCTCGCGCTCCGTCTCATCGCCATCCATCTCTGTGCGGGGATGCGACAGCAGAAGCTGCGCCGGAACGGGAAGAGCGCGCAACAGCGAAAGTGTGGCGGGGTGCCGCGCCTGCTCGATTCGCGCCACCGGCAAACACTCGGCGATGGCGCCGGCGTCGAGCACGGCGAGCCGCTCGCACAACTGCAGCACCGACACCAGATCGTGGGAGATATAGACCAGCGCGGTTCCGTTGCGCCGGTTCAACTGCCGCAGCAGCTTGACGATCTCCGCTTGAGTCACCGGGTCCAGAGCGCTGGTCGGCTCGTCGGCGACGAGAATCGAGGGGCGATGCAGAAGCGCCAGCGCGATCAGAACACGCTGCGCCTGGCCCACGCTGATCTGCCCTGGCCTTCTGCGCAGAAAGCCCTCGTCGCCGTCGGGCAGTTGCACCTCCTGCATCAGTTGCTTGAGACGCTGCTCCAGCGCCTTGCGTCCGGGACCCTCGTGCGCGCGCCACGCCTCAACGAAATGCGCTCGCAGCGAAACCGCCGCGTTGAGCGCGGTCATGGGACTCTGCGGAATCAGCGCAATCCGCTTGCCGCGCATACGCCGCGCTTCGCGCGCGGGCAGGTTCAGCAGATTCTTTCCATCGATGAGTACTTCTCCCTCGCTCTTGCCGCCGCGCCACTTGAGCAGGCCCAGCATTGCCATCGCCAGCGTGGTCTTTCCGGCTCCGCTTGTGCCCACCAGCCCCAGCGCTTCTCCTGCGCCCAGGTCGAAACGCACGTCCGTGAGGACGCACCGCGTTCCATAGTCCGCCCGCAAGCGAACCTGCATCACCGGCGCGCTCATCGCCCGCCTTCCGCGCGGCGCATCCACTCGATCTTCCACGCCGGTCCCGGCGACAGAATCGACGGTTGCACGCCGCGCAATTCCGTCGCGACGGCCTCAAGAACGTTGGGATAGACCAGGTAAATGAACGGCTGCTGGTCGGCCACAATCTGCTGCACCCGGTCCACGGCCAGCTTGCGCACGCTCGGCACCGGACTCGATGCCTGCAACTCCATCTGCCGGTCGATCTCCGCTTCCCATTCCGTCGCGGGCGTTTTTTGCGATGGATTCCACTGGTGGTTCGCCGAGGAGCTCAGCCACATATTCATCATCGAGCTGGGATCGGGCTCTGCGTTCGTCACGCCCAGCAGGCAGGCTTCATAGTCCTGCTTGTGCATCAGCCGCTCGATCAGCGCCGGAAAATCCAGAGCCACGATCGTAACCTGCATCCCGGTCGCGGCCAGATCCTGTTGAATCATCGCGGCCATCTTCTGCCGTGCGGCGTTGCCGGCGTTGGTCAGGATGGAAAACCGCACCGCATGGCCCGCGGAGTCGTAAAGCTGATTGCCGCGATGAAATCCAGACGCCGCCAGCATCTGATTGGCATCGGCGGCGTTCTCATGCGGAGCCTTCAGAGCATCGTTGTGCCATGTTTTGTTGGCCGGAGAGATGAAGCCATCGGCCCGCGTGGCGTGGCCGTCGTACGCGATACGCGCCAGGTCGGCGCGGTGAATCGCTTGCGAGACCGCAACGCGGAAGCCACGATTGCGAAACCACGCTTTCTCGAACTCCGGCAGCGGCGCGCTGGGCGCCTGGTTGAACCAGAGCTGCTCCGTATTGAGCGATGCGCCAAGATCGCGAACCGACTGCGGCGACTTTTTCGCCAGGATGCCGAAGTACTCCGGCGCGAGGCGGTCGATCAGGTCGTACTCCCCGCGCAGGAAAAGGGAAATCTCCTCTTCGCGATTGTTCTGGATATCGAGGCGGATGCCGGCGGCGTAGGGCAATTGCGCGCCGGCGCCATCGCGCCGCCAGTAATTCGGATTGCGCCGCAAGCGCACAAACTGGTCGCGCTTGTACTCGGCCACAGCAAACGGCCCTGAGGTCACGCGGCCTTCGCTCGGCCGATTGGCCGGCTCGATGGCGATCTCATCGAAGATCTTGCCGACTGCAATGACGCGCTTCGGCAGGTGCACCCTCACGGTGAGCTTGTCCGGCGCATCGATCGTGACTTCGCCGGGCGCAAGAAACTCCGCGGCGACGATCGATTGCGTTGCGGGCGCCAGCACCCGGCGCAGCGACCACGCGACATCCGCCGAGGTCAGCGCGGAGCCGTCGGAAAAGCGCAGCCCGTCGCGCAGCTTGAAGACGATCAGCGTGCCTTGCGGCGAGACGCGATAGCTCTCGGCGAGTTGCGGCTCGGGCTCCTGCGTTTGCCGGTTGAGCCGCAGCAGCACGCCGCCGGTCAGGTAGCGCACCAGTTCCGAAGCCTCATCGTCCACCTTCGCCGGGTCGAAGGACTTGGGGTCGTAGTGAATCGCCCACGCAAGTTCTCCAGGCTGCCTCGGTGCAGCCTGGCATGGGGCAAAGACGGTCAGCGTCATCAGGAGGCCGGCCAACAGAAGCGGGGAACGGAGCAGCCTACGCATGGGTTTCCACCTCGGCGAACGATTCGAGAATCAGCAGGAGCAGCGCGAGAAGCGCAATGGGCAGATAGACCCAGTGGGAGCGCGCCAGCAGCGCGGAGTTGTCGAGTTCCAGCAACATCGCGCCCCACGACGGCATCGGCTCTCCAACGCCGAGCCCGAGCGCGCCCAGGTTCGCCTCCGCCACAAGGAAGGCCGGCACGCAAACAAGAAACTGCGGCAGCAGCAGGGGACGAAGATGAGGCACGATGTGCAGCCGGATCAGTTGCCGGCTCTTGAGTCCGCACGCACGCCCCTGGATCATCCACTCCGCCGAACGCAGCGACCGCGCGCCGCGATAGATGGCGTGCGCGCACGCGGGCCAGCCGAGCGCGGCGAGAACCAGGAAGGTGGTCACCGCCGTCTCCAGCGGCGATGCGGTCAGCGGCAGCAGCGAGCGGGCCATCATCAAGAGGAAGAGCCAGGGCAGCGACAAAAAGCCGTCGCTCAAAAACATGAGCAGGGCAGCTACCGATGAGGGACTGAAGGCCGCAAGCAATCCGAAACATGCGGCGATCGCGGTGGTGATGGCTGCCGCGGCAGCGGCGCCCATCAACCCGATGAACAGCGCCGCGGCCACGCGCACCGTGCGGTCGCGGCCCAGCTCGTCGGTTCCCGTCCAGTGCTCCGCCGTCGACGGCGCCATGATCGCGCCGCGGTCCTGAAAGGCGTAGCCGTAGCGCGACACGCGCAACACAAGGCCGCCGGCGAGGATGACCAGCAGAAGAAAGACGGCAGGGATGCGCTTCTTCATGCCTCCTCCAGCGTCACATCGCGCGCCGAGAGCATCCCTGCAAATCCCACTACCGAGGCCATCAGCAAACTCACGGCCACCAGCACTGGAAGGTCGCGGTTCATCACCGCGGACCACGCGAGCTGGCCCACTCCCGGCACGGTGAAGATCACCTCGATGGGAACCAGCGCTCCCAGCGCGGTGACGATGGACAGCGTGGCCAGTGCGCACAATTGCGGAGCGATGTTGGGCACGATGTGCGCACGCACCAGCACCATCGGCGCCAGGCCCCGCGCTCTGCCTTGCAGAAGATGCGGCGAGCGCCACGCGCCTTCCAGCAGGCTGCGCAGAAACTTGAACTCTCGCGCGGCGATCAGCAGCGAGAGCACCAGCACCGGGCCGCCCGCATTGGCAAGGATGCAGGCCGTCGCCATGGCCGAGGCTGGAATAGCCAGAAGAAGCGTGAAAGGCAGACTCCACAGGAATCCGCCTCTGCGCAAACCGCTGATCGGCAGCGCGGCGCAAACCGCCAGCAGCCAGCCGCGCAGAATGCCCTGCGCCAGCAGCAGCGCCGAGACCCGCACGCGCGCGCCGATCAATTCCGCAACCGGCACGTTATATTGCCGCGACTGGCCGAAGCCGCCGTTAAGCCAGCTCTTCACTTCCTGCGTTGCGATCTGGTTTGCCGATTGTTGCTGATCGCTTTCCGCCTCCATCTCCGCGCGCGCGGCTTGCGCATAGCGCGCATCCATCTCGCGAGAATCGGAGAAGAAGCCGGGAGCGAAGCGCACCAGCAAAATCGTTCCCGCCGCGGCGAAGAGCATCAGCAGCAGGCTGCGTCCAACTCGCATCGCGATGGCCATTGGCAGATTCACGCTGCCCCCGCTTTCCTCTTCTGCCTGGCGATGGGCCCGCGCAGCATCGGTATCGAATAACCCGCACGGACAAGCGATACCTCAGCTCAAATTCGCCCCGCACTGACGCTCTCCATTTCGTCAAGAAAGGTTGATCCTCTGAAGACTGTACGGAAATGAGACATTCGACCGAACCCATGCGGGTCCATGCGCGCGCAACTGCGGATCGAAGCCTGACAGCAGGGTGCTGCCTTCGGCTTCCATCGTCTCCGGCGCACCGGCACAAATTCTCTTGGGCAGGAAATCGAGAGCGCGTTTCAAAAAAAACCGCTTTGTATCGGGCGCGACTTCTGTTGTTGCGAAAAAGGCCTTCAAACAGGGAGCTTCAGCCCCGGATGGATTCACGTCGACATCCGACTTCAACGAGGGGGTTGGAACTGGCTCATTTTCTCCTTGTGCGGCGCCGCCCATCCCTCATAGCTGTTGAAGAGCAGTTGGCCGCCGAGAATCAGCAGCCAGAACCAAAGCGCAAGACGCAACGGCCGGCGCGGAATGCGACTGCTCACGAGCGTTCCGCCCATGGCTCCCACAAGCCCGCCGGCCGTGAGCTGCAGCAGCAGCGGCTGGCTGAGCGGATGCGAAAACCAGTGAGCGCCGCTGCCGATCAGCGAGAGAATGAATCCGAAGACAATGTCCGTTCCCACCACTTGCGCGGGAGTCAGAAGCGTCAGGCTGAGCAGCGCCGCGCTGCCCAGAGCGCCGGCCCCGGCGGAAGAGAAGCCGACCTCGGCGCCCACCGGCAGCATCAGCCACGGCAGCAGCGAACTGCGTTCCCTGCCGGAATTCTCTCGCAGGGGGCGGAAGTAAAAAAGAATCTGCCAGCTCGCCGTGCTTACCAGAACCGCGCCCAGGAGTCCGTTCAAAAGATTCTGCGATCCGGCCGTAACCAGTTGCTTCAGGAACAGCGATCCGATCAGCACGCCGGGCACTCCACCCAGCAGCATCAGGCCGAGCGTTCGCCAGCCAACGTTGCCGCGCAGTATTTGCGAAGGCACGAGGATGAGTTTCACCACCGCCGAAAACGTCAGGCCGATTCCGACCGCAATCGGCGCCGGCACACCAAGGAACAGAACCAGAACGGGCACGGTGACGGTGCCCGCTCCAACTCCGGTGAGCGCGATGAACAGCGCGATGACGAATCCTATGAGGTATTCCATTCAGTCCCTTCGGCGCTTCTCCGGTTGCTTCGCGGCGCAATCGAAAAGCGGAGGCGTTCCAGGTCCTTAAGCGCGTGATTTCGTACTTTGAGTTTGTGCTTTCCCAGGTCCTAAAATCGGGACATGGGCAGCCATCGTTGGTACAACAACAAGCGGTTAGAGACCTACCGCGCCGGCGCTGCCTCGATGTGAATGCCGCATTCAACCTTGCGCCCGCCCCAGCGTCCCGAGCGCGCATCGTTTGGATCGAGCGGAAGCGTCGTACAGGGTTCGCAACCGATGGAGGAGTAGCCGCGCTCGTAGAGCGGCAGCAAAGGAATCGACAGTTCTTCGCAGGCATACCACACGTCGCGCGTCGTCCACGCCGCCAGCGGAGCCAGCTTGAGCACCTGCTTGCCGCCGGGAAGTGTGAACGGCGCCGCTTCTTCCAGCGCCGTGCGGCTCTTTGCCTGCTCGCGTCGCAAGCCCGTGATCCACACGCGATACGCTGCAACCGCCTTGAAGAGCGGTTCGACCTTGCGCAGCCGGCAACACTGGTCCGGCGCGGATTGATAGAGAAGCCCATGCTCGGCCTCCTGCTCGGCAACGGTTTTTTCCGGCAGCAGATTGATGAGATTCAATCGCCACTCGCTCGCAATGCGGTCCCGATAGGCATAGGTCTCGCGAAAGTGGTAGCCCGTGTCGAGAAAGAGAATCGGAATCTCCGCATTCAATTCGATGGCCAGCTTCGCCAGCAGCACATCCTCGGCCTGAAAGCTGCACGTCAGGCACGCATCCGTCTTGCCCGCGATCTCGCGAGCCAGAACGGCGCGCACCGCATCCAGCCTGGTCTTCACCTGCTCCTGGATTTCCACTGTGCTCATCACAAACCTGCCTTTTCAGAAGGGATGAAGATGCCCGCGCCGTGCAGCAGCCGATGAACGGCGGAGACGGTCTGGATGGGATCGATTGCATCGAGAACAATCTGTTGGTCTTCCGTGCGGGCGACCAGCGTGCCGCTGTCGTTCGTCTTCACGGCCAGCGTCAGCAAACCCGACCGCGTCTGCAACCCGGTCACGATTTCCAGCAGGCTGGGATGCAGCAGAAACACATCGTCGTCGGCTTCGATGCGGCTGGATGCCACGCCGACGGTGAACAAGGAACGCTCGATCGCGTCGATCAGTTCCGCCGGTCCGCTCAGTTCCAGCACTCCGCCGCGATGGCCCCAGCGCGCTTCCCTTTCGCCCGGGGTTACCGGTCCCCATGCGTCCGCAAGCGGCCGCTCGCCTGCCGCCGCGGTTCCATTCGCCGCGACAATCATGCCTGCCGCGGCCGTTGCATTGGTTTCTGCGTCGATCAGGATGAAAGCGCCGGTCGCGCGATTCTCGCGGTAAGCATCCAGGGCGATGGGGCGCAGCAGATCGATATTGACCACGCCGATGCCGTTCATCTCCAGCGTCTCGGCGGCCTCATGCGCCAGCGTGCCGATGTTGGTGCGGTACTCGATGGAGGCAACGAAGGCGGGCACGGTCTGGCTGGTGTGCTTGAGCAGGTAGCGGCGATTGCGCTCGAGCGGGCGCCGGTCCATCCACACCAGCGCGGCCTTTGCGCTCCGGGCGGTCACGGCCTGAGCGTCGCTGGAAACAATGAGATCGCCGCGGCTGATGTCGAGTTCGCGATCCAGCACCAGCGCCACGCTCAGCGGCGCATGGGCCTCGCCAAGGTCTCCGTCGTAGGTGACGATGCGCGCCACCTCCGCGCTTCTGCCCGAGGGCAGCACTGTGATCTTGTCGCCGGGGCGAACCGTGCCCGAGGCAATCTGGCCGGCAAAGCCGCGAAATGTGCGATCGGGACGAAGAACCCGCTGCACGGGAAAACGCAAGGGCGCTGTGCGCGTGTCGATCGAAGACGGCAGGGACTCGAGCAGTTCCAGCAGTGAGGGTCCGCCGTACCACAGCATCGCATCGGAGCGATGCACGACATTGTCTCCCGCGAGTGCGCTCACCGGAACGAAGATGGATTCGACTGGGCTGCCGGTATCGGCCGCTATCTCTTCCAGAACACGGCCGAACTCGGTCTCGATGGCGCGGAAGGCCGCTTCGTCGTAGCCGATCAGATCCATCTTGTTCACCGCGACCAGCACATGGCGCACGCGCAGCAGCGATGCAATATAGGCGTGGCGTCGCGACTGGATCAGCACGCCCTTGCTCGCGTCGATCAGCACCACCGCGGCATCGGCCGTCGATGCGCCGGTGGCCATGTTCCGCGTGTACTGCTCGTGGCCGGGCGTGTCGGCAATGATGAACTTGCGCCGCGCCGTCGAAAAGTAGCGATAGGCCACGTCGATGGTGATGCCCTGTTCGCGTTCCGCGCGCAGGCCGTCGGTGAGCAGCGCGAAATCGATCTGCCCCGGAGCCGTGGTTCCCTTGCCCTCGATGGAGCGCACCTGATCGTCGTACACCGACTGCGTGTCGTAGAGCAGGCGGCCGATGAGTGTGGACTTTCCGTCGTCCACGCTGCCCGCCGTGGAAAAGCGCAGCAAGTCCTTCTCGCGCTCCTCGGCCGGAAACTCTGCCGGGAAAGATTGAGCCGTGAGAGTCGCCATTTAGAAGTAACCCTCCCGCTTCTTGATTTCCATCGAGCCTTCCCGGTCGTGATCGATGGCGCGATTGGCGCGCTCGCTCACGCGGAACGAGAGCAGTTCCGCGATGATGGCGGGAATCGTGTCGGCATCCGAGCGGATGGCTCCCGTGCACGGGCTGCAGCCCAGGGAGCGCAGGCGCGACTTCACCATTTGCGGCTGCTCGCCGGGCAGCGCAACAAAACTCTGCTCGATGGGAAGCAGCGCATCGCCGCGCACATACATGGGGCGCTCCTTGGCAAAGTAGAGATCGACCACCGGAATGTTTTCCTCGTGGATGTACTGCCACACGTCCATCTCCGTCCAGTTGCTGAGCGGGAAGACGCGAATGCTTTCGCCGGGATGAATCCGCGCGTTGTACAGATTCCACAACTCCGGCCGCTGGTTCTTCGGGTCCCATTGCCCGGCGCCGTCGCGGAAGGAATAGATGCGCTCCTTGGCGCGCGACTTTTCTTCGTCGCGGCGAGCCCCGCCGAAAGCCGCGTCGAAGTTGTAGTGGCGCAGCGCATCGAGCAGCGCCTGCGTCTTCAGCAGTCCGCAGCAGCGCCTGGTGTCGAGCGCGATGGGATTGGTTCCCGCCGCAATCGCCGCTTCGTTGCGCCACACCAGCAGCTCCGCGCCCACCGAGCGCGCCATGGCGTCGCGGAAGGCGAGCATCTCGGCGAATTTGAAACCGGTGTCCACATGCAGCAGCGGAAATGGAATCGGCGCCGGGTAGAAAGCTTTCTGCGCCAGCCGCAGCATGACGGATGAATCCTTGCCGATCGAGTAGAGCATCACCGGACGCTCGAACTCCGAGGCGACTTCGCGCAGAATGTGGATGCTCTCCGCCTCAAGCTGGCGAAGATGGCTCAGCCGCGCAGCGGGTGCGTTCGCTGGCGGCGCTGGCAGGGGTATGTCGGTTTCGGCGACGGGCATGTGCATGACCTCTTTCAGTGAGTGGATCGCTGAAGGCCTATGCAATGGGCTCGCACACTGGCTTTTCAGCTAGGGTGCGTTTTCCGATGGATTGCAATTGGGGAATCGGAGATTAGTACGGGCACCCGTCGAAGATATTCGACAGGCAACAACAAAACCGGCGTGGGGAAGCGCTCGTCATGCGTAGACACATACTAGCAAAACGGCGGGGCAGCCGCAAATTGGCCCCCCGCCTTTCCTTCCTTCCACAGGCGCCTCTAGAAAAGAAACTTCAAGGCGAACTGGAGTTGCCGCGAGGTGGTTGCGGTTGCCGTGGCCACGCCCGCCGTGGGCGAGAGCGCCGCGGCCGTGGCTGGCTTGGCCGGAGTCGGTCCCGTGCTGAAGACCACGGCATTGGGCGTGGTCAGGTTGGTGTGGTTGAGCACATTGAAGTACTCCGCGCGGAACTGTGCGTGAAGGCGTTCGCGCAGCGGCAGATTTTTCGCCAGCGAAAGATCCGCGTCGGCCAGTCCCGGTCCGTTCAGCGAGTCGCGGCCCGCATTGCCAAAAGTGCCGGCTGTCGGCGCAAGAAACGCCTCGGGATTGAACCACTGCGCGACGGTTTTGGGGTAAAGCGAGCCATGGAAATTCGCATTGATCGCGGGCCGCGCCGGGTTGCGCGAGTCTCCGTTTCCGGTTGGGTTGTAGCCCAGTTGCGGCGAAAACGGAAAGCCGCTCTGCAGCGTCGCGATGCCGCTCAGAGTCCATCCTGCGGCAATTTTTTCTTCGAGCTGAGATGCATTGGCCAGCAGCAAATGGCCGCTCCCGAGCGGAACCTCCCAGCTTCCGTTGATCGCCGCCGCTTGGCCGATGTTGGTGGCAGCGAGCCCGTAGTCCACCTTGGGATTGCCTCGAAACGAAACGAATGCGGGTGTATTGGCTGAGACGCTGGTGTTCCACGCCGAGCCGTCGTCGAGATTCTTTGACCATGTGTATACGCCGCGCAATTGAAAGCCGTGCGACAGTTGATGCCGCACATCCACTTCGAGCGCGTTGTAGTTGCTCACGCCTTCAGAGACCCAGGACGTGGAATTGGCAAGTTGCGGATTGGCCAGCGTCGTCGTCGGATAGTAGACCGTTCCCGCGGGCAGCGATGCGGGGCAAGCCGCCGCCGGGCACACCACCGCGGCCGGCGTGTTTTCGTCCTCCGACAAGATCTGGTGGTAGCCGTAGGAGCCGACGTAGGCGATGCCGAGCGTGGTGACGGGCGCGATCTCCTGTTCCAGCTTTGCCGTCCACGCCAGCACGGTGGGCGTCTCGATGTTGCGCTGTACGTTGCTCGGCGATACCAGTCCGCCCGTCGCCGAACTCGTGGAAAGCTGGGCCAGCTTGCTCACCGTCGTATTGCTGAAGGAGAGCGTGGTGTTATAGGGCGCGGTCTGATCGAGGCGGTAGTCGAGCGTGTCCAGCAGCGCGCGATGCACGCCGAAGCTGCCCTTGAGCGCCGTCTTGCCGTTGCCGAAAACGTCCCACGCGGCGCCGACGCGCGGCTCGGGCAGAAACTTTGCGCGATTGTCTGCGAGCGCTGAGCCGCCCACCGTAGGCGTGGTGTCGATCACGCCGTTGGTGAAGTCGTAGTTTGAAGCGCGGCCCTGCGCCTCGTTCCATCCGTTCGAGGATTCGACGCGCACACCGGCGCGCACTTCCAGCCGCGGCGCGACCTTCCAGGCATCTTCCACGAATCCCGCGCCGAAGAGCGAGCGCCAGCCGAGTTCTGTCGGAGCGGCGACGACCGTGTACTTTGAAACCGCGCCTTGCTCAAAGGTGGCGAGCGTTGAAAACGATGCCTGGCCGTACTGGTCCTGGGCGAGAAAATCGTTGGACTGCAACCGCTGCAGCCACGCGCCCGCTTCCACCTGATGCCGTCCATGCGTCCAGAAAATGTGGTCGTCGACGGTGAAGAGATTGCGCGCCGTGGCGTTGTTGCTGCCGGTGTTGGCGCCGGCCTGCGTAATCTGCGAAGCGCCGTTGGAGGCCGTGCTGCCGGAGATGACGATCGCGCCCACCGGGCCGTTGGGAGCCCATCCAGCAACCCCGCCCGCTACGATGCTGTCGAAGTAGAAGGCTCCGCGCGAGTAGCCCACGCGCGCGGTGTTGAGCAGGCTGGGAGAGTACACATGCTGTTCCTGCGCGCTCAGCACCTGTTCGCGGAGACGCTCGTAGATCGCGGAGTAGGGATTGGCCGACGGCGTGGTCGCATCGCTGTCGTCGATGGTGTAGACGCCGAAGAACAGATCTTTCTGCGACAGGTTGGAGTCGAAGCGCACGGTGCCAAAGTCTTCCCGCACGTGCTGCGGCGGATTGGAGAAGGCTTCGGCAATGCCGCTGCCCAACTCCGTGGTTCCGGCCGGCCACAGCGCCAGCAGTGGCCGTACGCTGGCGACGGTGGCGGCGCGCGCTGCCGCATCCGGAACAAACGTGACGTCACTCAGGCCCAGATGCTGGCGATAGCCCTCGTAGTTGGCAAAGCCGAAGAGCTTGTCGCGCCGCAGCGGTCCTCCGGCCGCGACACCGAAGTCGTTGCGCTGGAAGGGCGGAATCTGCGCCTGGTCGAAATAATTGCGCGCATCCAGCGCGCTGTTGCGCAGGAACTCATACGCCGAGCCATGCACTTGATTGCTGCCCGAGGCGGTGATGATGGAAACTTGCGCGCCGGTGCGCTTTCCGTAGTTCGCTCCGTAAGTGTCGCTCACCACGTTGAACTCGCGCACCGCCTCCACGCCGAGCAACTGGCCGCTTGTGCCGCCGGGCGTCACGTTGATGAGCGACGCGCCGGTGTACTCGATGCCGTTGAGCAGAAAAAGATTGTCCTGCGGCCTGCGCCCAGAGATGGAATACATATTGCCCACCGAGGAATTCGACGTGCCCACGCCGCCGGAGCGCTGCGTCGTATAACTCACCGCGGCCGGGTTCAGTGTGAGCAATTGATCGAAGCTGCGTCCGTTCAGAGGAAGCTCTTTCACCTGACGTTCGTTCACCAGTCCCTCCGATTGCAGCGTTGAAGTATCCACGCTGGCGGGCGTATCGGCCACCGTCACAGCCTGCTCCACATTGCCCAGCGTCAGCGCCAGATGCAGATGGATGCTCTGGCCCACCGCGAGCGCAATGCCGGTGCGCCTGAGCGGAGCAAAGCCGTCGCTCGTCACCGTGACGGTGTAGGTGCCGACCGGAACGGAAGGCGCAGCGAAGGTGCCGCCGTTGGCGGTGACGAGGCTGCGAACGGTGCCCGTCTCCACGTTGCGGATGAGGATCTTTGCCTGATCGACAGTGGCGCCGCTGGGGTCCGCCACATCGCCGCCAATGCTGCCTCCCACCATTTGCGCGGTGAGGAACGGCGCCGCGGCGAACCATGTGATGAAAACCAAAAGCAGGCGTAGACGAGCAGAGAGGGGAAGGGTGTGCATAACTGGGCTCCTGAAAATGGGCTGCAATGAATCTCTGGGAAGCGGGGAAGTGAGAAGCGGAATCAGCGGCCGCAGCAACAGGCCGCGGCGCCGGGGTCGAGACGACAGGCGCGCCGATGCAATGCGGGCATGGAGAGGAAGTGAATCAAATTCCGAGTCTCCGGAAAGCTGTCTTGTAGGTGGGAAGGTCTATCGCGCGGCAGTGCGCGAACGAGTCGTCGCGAACGCTAGCGCGGACAACAACAGGCCGCGCGCGCCGGGGAGGCGCAACAACGGGCCGGAATCTGGCTGAAGGCGGCGATCACGAATTGAAAGTAGCATAAAGGCAATTGAGGTGCAAGAGTTTGGCCCGCCCGCGCGCACGATCGCCGGCCCCGCCGGGCGTCGCGGGCGGGCCGGCAATTTGACTTTTCGGCTCGCCCGCCCCTACTATCCCTCTATGCAAGTCCTCGCCTGTTGTCGCTGCTCGATGCCGCTTCGCACGCACAGGTGACCATGGCTTAAAATCGAGTTCGACATCCACGGTTCCCCAAATGCCCGCGAAACAGCCATTGCTGCCGCGGGTTTTCTGTCTCCGGTAAAGAGGAAAAATGACTCAAGCAGTTCAAGATAAAGAGACGAAAGCCCAAAAGGCCGAGCGTCTGAAGCGCGAAAAGAACCCGTGGGAAGCCTTCGACGAGGTGCGTGCCTTTGCCCGCGCCGGCCGCTCCAGCGTCTTGCCCGAGTGGGCCTCTACCTACTTCAAATGGTGGGGCATCTACACCCAGGGCGACGGAGTGGGCGCGACCGGCGGCAAGGGCGGCGAAGGCCTGACCTCGGAATCCTTCATGATGCGCATCGGCATTCCCAACGGCATCGTCTCTGCCGGCCAGCTTCGCGTCATCGGTGGGCTGGCGCGCAAGTACGGGCGCAATCTCGCCGACATCACCGTGCGACAGAACATTCAGATGCATTGGCTTAGCATCGAGTCGCTCCCTGAAGTTGTGGATGCGCTGGACGCCATCGGCCTCTCGCCCAGAGGCGCTTGCGGCGATGTGGTGCGCAATGTTACCGGCTGTCCGCTGGCCGGAGTCGCCGCCGATGAAATCGTCGATGCCTCGCCGCTGGCTCTCGAAATCGCGCATCTGCTCACGGCAAATCCAGCGTTCTATAACCTGCCGCGCAAATTCAAGATCTCCGTCTCCGGCTGTCCTTCCTGGTGCTCTCACCCTGAGATCAACGACATCGGCCTCACCGCCGTCGAGCACAACGGCGAAGTCGGCTACTCGCTGCGCGTGGGCGGTGGCCTCTCGAAAGAGCCGCATCTTGCCGTTCGCCTCGATGCCTTTATCCTGCCCGATCAGGTAGTGCGCGTGGCGCGCGCCGTCGCTGAAATCTTCCGCGACCAGCAGGGTCTGCGCGAAAACCGCGACCGTGCCCGCCTCAAATATCTCTTCCTCAGGGAGGGATGGACGCCTGAAAGTTTTCTTGCCGAGTTGCAATCGCGCCTCGATTTCACGCTGCGGCCCGGCGTCCCCGAGCAGGTTCCCGACGACATCTTCCGCGATCACGCGGGCATTCATCCCCAGCGTCAGCCCGGCTTCAGCTACGTTGGAGCGTCGGTGCTGCGCGGCCGGCTGACCGGCGAGCAGTTGGAGGCCGCGGCCGATCTTGCCGAGCGCTTCGGCAGCGGCGCGCTGCGCGCCACCGTCTCGCAGAATCTTTTGTTTATCGATGTTCCCAACCACAAAGCCGCGGAGCTGGCGCGGGAGTTGGGCCAGATCGGCCTCCACGTGGACGGCACATCGTTCTGGCGCGGCGCCGTGGCCTGCACGGGCACCGAGTTCTGCAAGCTGGCCATCACTGAAACCAAAGGCTTCACACGTTGGCTCGTCGATGAACTGGAAGAGCGTTTGCCTGAATTCGACCAGCAGCTCCGCCTGCACGTCACCGGCTGCCCCAACAGTTGCGGCCAGCACTGGATCGCCGACATCGGCATCGAAGGCAAAAAGATCAAGCACGAGGGCAAGCTCACCGATGCGTACTACTTCTGCCTCGGCGGAGCGGTGGGCCGGCACGCATCGATCGCGCGTCCGGTGGGTTATCGCTGCCCCGCGCCGCTGGTTCCCGAGGCCATCGAGCGTCTGCTGCGCGACTATCTCGCCAGCCGCGCGCCGGAAGAAAATCTGCGCGCCTGGTTTCTGCACCACACCAACGACGAGCTTCGCGCATCTCTCGCCGGAGAAGAACTGGCGGCCGTCGAGCGCGATCTGCCCACGGGCCGCGTGCCGCTGGGCGCGGCCGATTGAGGATCGAGCCATGAGCCTGCTGCCGGTTTTTCTCAAACTCGAAGACCGTCCCGGCCTGCTGGTGGGCGCGGGCTCTGTCGCTCTGGAAAAGATCGGCAACCTGCTCAAGACGGGAGTGCGCCTGCGCGTTGTGGCCCCGTATGCCAGACCCGAAGTGCGCCAACTCGCCATCGAGGGCCGCATCGAATGGGTTCAGCGCTGCTTTGAGCCAGAGGACCTGGACGGCAACTTCCTCATCGTTGCAGCGACCGATTCCCCGCAGGTGAACGCCGCCGTTTACCGTGGAGCCGTCGCGCGCGGCATCCTGGCCAACACCGTGGACGACCCTCCCCACTGCGATTTCTATTTCGGTTCTGTGGTCAGCCGCGGTGCGCTGCAGATCGCCATCTCCACCGAAGGCGAAAGTCCCGCCGTCGCCCAGCGCCTGCGCCGCGAGATCGACGAGCAGCTTCCTCAGGATCTCGGTCCCTGGCTTGAAGCTCTGGGCAGCTTGCGCCGCCAGGTTCTTGAAACGCAACCGCGCGGCGAAGGGCGCAAGACCCTGCTGCATCGACTGGCTTATCGTCCGGTCTGCGGCTCTGCCTCTTGCCCCTCGCGCCAGTTGGCTCTTGCGCCGCTCCACGAGAAACCCGAAGGCGCAGCCGGAAAGGTCTATCTGGTCGGAGCGGGGCCGGGAGATCCCGACCTGCTTACCGTCAAGGCACTGCGTCTGCTGCAATCGGCCGATGTCGTCCTGCACGACGATCTTGTTCCCCAGGCGATTCTCGCTCTGGCGCGGCCCGGCGCTGAAATCCTCAACGTAGGCAAGCGCTGCGGCGTCAAGAGCATCGCGCAGGAAGAGATCGACGCGCTCATGGCCCGCCACGCCCTGGCAGGGCACTGCGTGGTCCGCCTCAAGAGCGGCGATCCGCTCGTCTTCGGCCGCGCCGCCGAGGAGATGGCCGCGCTCTCTCAGGCCGGCATTCCCTTTGAGATCGTTCCCGGCATTACCGCCGCCTTCGCCGCGGCCGCGGTCATTGGCTGCTCTCTCACCAGCCGCAATGGCGCGTCCAACGTGATCTTCTCCACCGGCCATCGCGCGCAATCGCAGCCCAGCGGCCAACCGGCGCGCGCGCGGCGCGAAGACGCGACCCGCATCGTCTACATGCCCGGCCGCGACCTGCGCCCGCTGGCGCAGCAGTGGCTCCGCGAAGGCCTGCCCGCCGACTTCCCATGCGCCGTCGTTTCGCACGCCGCGCAACCCGGTCAGGAACTCCGTCGCACCACGCTCGCCGCCCTCGGCGACGCCCCGCCTGCAGATGCGCCCAGTCTGCTCATCGCCGGCTGGGCTCTGCTTGAGTCTTCTGCCGCATTTGATCTGGAAGAGGAAGGCGTTGCAGTCACCGCCTGAAATTGGGAATCGCTCGCGGGAGGGCGGCATTCCGGAAGCCGTGGAGGAGTGGAGTGAAGAAGTGCCGCAGGCCAGCCGCTCTGGCCGCGCGCAGCCTCAGGCCGCGCGTGCCAGCCGCTTGGGCTTGTTCAGACGCATGAAGATGTACACCACAAGTTGCAGCGTGAGGGCGCCGCAGCAGTCCAGCAGCACATCCCACGCGGAGCCCGTCCGGTTGGGCAGGTAGGTCTGGTGCCACTCGTCGGCGGTGGCCACCAGCGCTGTTCCCAACAGTGCCAGGCACGCGTCGGGCAGGAATCGGGAGTGGGGCAGAGTCATCCACCAGGCGCGCAGCCATACCAACCCGATTGCCCCATAGCCAAGAAAGTGGCCCGACTTGCGAATCAGGTGATGCACGACATCCCATCTGGCGTCGGCGAGGGGCCCGAAGATGGCCTCGAAAAGCAGCCGCAGCGGTCCGCTGGTGTGGTCGGCGCCCATGAATTCCGTCGACTCCATTGCGATCACGGCGATTCCCAAGGCTACGGGAATCCATGCGCTCAGCCAGTACTTGAGGCCGCGTCTTCTATTCGACATGATAGTTGGGCGCCTCTCGTGTGATGATCACGTCGTGCACGTGACTCTCGCGCAGGCCGGCGCCGGAGATGCGCACAAACTGCGCCTTCTCCTGCAATTCCGTGATGGTTCCGCAGCCCAGGTAACCCATCCCGGAGCGCAATCCGCCCACAAGCTGCGAGACCATCGACTCAAGCTGGCCGCGGTAGGGCACCCGTCCTTCAATGCCCTCGGGAACAAACTTGTCCAGCCGGTTCTGTCCGTTTCGTTCGCGTTCAACCACGCCCTCGGTCCCGTTCCGCGCGCAGGCCAGATCGTCGGGGCTTTGGAAGTAGCGCTCGCCCGATCCCTGGCTCATGGCGGTCAGTGAACCCATGCCGCGATAGGTCTTGAAGCTGCGGCCCTGATAAAGGATGGTCTCGCCGGGACTCTCGTCCACGCCGGCAAAGAGCGAGCCGATCATCACCGAACTGGCGCCGGCCGCGATGGCCTTGGTAATCTCGCCCGAGTATTTGATGCCGCCGTCCGCAATCACGGGAATTCCGCGCTCATGAGCCGCGCGGAAAGCCTCGGCGATGGCTGTCACCTGCGGCATTCCCGCGCCGGTGACCATGCGGGTGGTGCAGATGGAGCCCGGCCCGAAACCCACCTTGATCGCGTCGGCGCCGGCATCGATCAGCGCCAGCGCGCCCTCGTAGGTGGCCACGTTGCCGGCCAGCAGGCCGACGTTGGGGAAATGCTTCTTGACCTCGCGCACCGCATCCAGCACACGCGAAGAATGGCCGTGCGCCGAGTCGATGGCCAGCACATCGGCGCGGGTACGCACCAGTTCGGCGGCGCGCTCCAGATAGTCGCCCGTGGCCCCAATGGCTCCGCCCACGCGCAGCCGGCCCTTTTCGTCCTTGCTGGCGTTGGGATATTTCAGCTTCTTCTGGATGTCCTTGACGGTGATCAGGCCCTTCAGGTTGTACTGATCGTCCACCACCAGCAGCTTTTCCACGCGGTGCTCGTGCAGAATCTGCTCGGCCTCTTCCAGCGTGGTGCCTACCGGGACGGTAATCAGGTCCTTCTTGGTCATCACGTCGCCCACCGGCACGTCGGTGCGGGTTTCAAAGCGCAGGTCGCGGTTGGTGAGGATGCCCACCAGCTTTTTGCCCTGCGTCACCGGTACGCCGGAGATCTTGTAGCGACGCATCACTTCCAGCGCGTCGCCGATCATCTGATTGGGCCCAATGGTCACCGGGTCCACGATCATGCCGCTCTCCGAGCGCTTCACCTTGTCGATCTCGCCTGCCTGCTCGGCAATCGAAAGATTCCGGTGCACGATGCCGATGCCGCCGGCCTGCGCCATGGCGATGGCCATGCGCGACTCGGTCACCGTATCCATGGCCGCCGAGATCAGCGGGGTGTTAAGCGCGATGTCGCGGGTCAACTGGGTCTGCGTACTGACTTGTGCGGGAACTACCTCGCTGTAGGCGGGCACCAACAACACGTCGTCAAAGGTAAGGGCTTCGGGTAGATTTTTGGTTAGCATA